>WPCJ01017073.1_pt1 | contig 135380 bp, 128 predicted proteins | sample 5399831 | NCBI WGS metagenome assembly WPCJ01 (sample SAMN12869470, study PRJNA574797) | sludge metagenome | isolation source: wastewater treatment of pH10 | place: China:Beijing | collected 2019-05-20
CCGTGCTATCTTGTCCTTCGTGGTCATGTTCGTTGTCCTCGGATTTGAGATGTTTGGCGACACCATCAAACCCGCTTCAACGCGGCATGGCCACACCCCGGAGGGTGAGCCAACTGTCAGGTAATTACCGTCTCAGGACATGCTGTCTGTCATCACCGCTCCGGCCAGGTGGCCATGGCGGCGAGGACTTCTTCGCGGGTGGGCATGCTGGCCTCGTTGCCGAGGTGCTGGATGGCGTGGGCCGAGGCGGCGCGGGCGAAGCGGAAGTGGTCTTCCCAGCTGCCTTCGGGGTTCTGCAGATAGGCCGCCACATAGGCGCCGTGGAATGTGTCGCCGGCCCCGTTGGTGTCGACGACTTTCTCCTTCGGCACGGCGAGGGATGGCATGTGCTGCACCGGGCCATCGCCCTCGTACCAGTAGAGCCCGCGGTGCCCGGCGGTGACGCCGCCCACGGGGCAGCCATGGGCGCGCAGATAGGCGAGGGTGCCGGGAATGTCGAGTTTCAGCTGCTCGCAGAACCGTTCCGAAACGATGGGCACGTCGATGAAATGCAAGAGCTCATCGGTGTTCTGCCGCACGGCACCGCCATCGAGCGAGGTGAGAATGCCGGCCTCGCGGCAGGTTTTCGCATAATGAAGCGCGGCATCGGGCATGTGCCCGTCCAGATGCAGCGCCTTGCAGCCATTGAGGTTCAGCGGCGGGAAGGGATGCAAGAAGTCATTGTCGCGGCAGCGCACGATGGCGCGCTTGCCATCATGCGGCATGATGAAGGACAGGGACGACTCGCGCACCTTGCGCCCATGCACGGAGATGCCGTAGCGCGCGGCCATGTCGAGGAACATGCGGGCGAGCCAGTCATCGGCAAGTGAACACAGAAGATCGGGAGCGGTCCCAAGTTTCGCGCAGCAGAAGGCAGCCGTGACCGCATTGCCGCCGAAGCTGACGGCATAGTCCTGCGCGATGGCTTTTTCATCGCCGGTGGGGATCTGATCGGCCAGGAACGTGATGTCGATATAGGCCTGCCCGATGAAAAGTGCCTTCATAGTGTCCGCCTCCCGGCAGTAATTCCGCTGCGGCCGGCACATTCGGCCGCATATGGAGTGTTCAGTTCTTTTTTACTGGCCTGTACCATTGTGGTCAGCAACCCTTCGGGAATCAGGCCGCGCAATGACACGACGCTACATGATCTTTATCAGGGCTGTCTGCGTCGCCTTGATGCTGGCACTGGCGCCCCTTGTCGCAGCCAATTTCGTCCTCGACAACTATGCCATTACCAACGCCCGCACCGAACTGGAGGCGATGGCCAAGCGCTATGTGATGCGCGGCGAGTTCGCGATCAATGATGCGGTGACCACGCTGCAGCGCCTTGAGCGCAGTTCGGCTACCAGCTGCTCGCGCGAGGACCGGCAGATGCTTCTGGCCGCCGTCGGGCAGCTTGGCTTTCTTCAGCGCATCGGCCTTGTCGACCGCAACGGCGTGCGCATGTGTGTTGTTCCCGACGGTCAGATCAACGGCGAGGCGATCCTGCCTGCCGCCAAGCAGGATGCGCCGCTGGTGGGCATCGGCGTGATGGGCGTCCAGTTTCTGGGCACCCATGTTGCCATCGTCAGCTGGGACCTGATGAATTCGACCCGGCTCTTTGCCGAGATATCGCCTGCTGCGGTGTCGATCGATCCGGGGCCGGAGTATCTGCGGGCCTTCCGCCGCGCCGAACTGCGGCTCGGCAATGATGTGCCCTGGTTCTCCACCGGCGGCTTCAGCTCCGAGCTTCTGGAAAGCGACGAGATTCTGACGGTCGAGGTGCGCTCGGACCGCTATCCGCTGAAATCCGTCATCGCGGTGCCGCGCTCTGCCGCCATCAGTCTGGTCGCCGGGCTGAAGATGATGGTGGCCGTGGTCTGCGCAGGGCTGGCCATCATCTTCATTGCGATCGGCGTCTGGTTCTCCTGGCGTCCCGACAAGGATGCGGATGACGAATTTGCCGCCGCCATCCGGCGCAAGGAGTTCATTCCCTATTATCAGCCGGTCATGGATATCGAAACCGGAAGCCTGCGCGGCTGCGAGGTGCTGATGCGCTGGCGCAACCGCGACGGCAGCCTGATCCCGCCGGCCCAGTTCATGCCTTACGCCGAAAGCACCGGGCATATCTTTGAAATGACCCGCATCATGATGCGCGAGACTGTCCGCGAGGTTGGGCCGCTCTATGCGGAAAATCCGGATCTGAAGCTGTCGGTCAACCTGTTTGCAGGCCACTTCAATGACCGGCGGATCATCGACGATATCAAGGAAATCTACGGCAACTCCGCCATCGCCTATCAGCAGCTTGTGGTGGAAGTGACCGAGCGCATGCCGCTGGAGGATCTGGAGCTGGCCCGCAAGCTGATCGCGGAGATCCAGGCCCTTGGCGTGCGTGTGGCGCTGGATGACGTGGGCACCGGCCATGGCGGCATGGCCTATCTGCAGAAACTGGGCATCGACATCATCAAGATCGACAAGATGTTCATTGATGCCATCGGTACGGATGACAGCTCCACCACGATCGTGGATTCGATGGTGGAACTCGCCGACAATCTCGGCATGGGCATCATCGCCGAAGGCGTTGAGAAGGTCGAGCAGGTGGAGCGCCTGCGGGAACTGGGCGTGACGGCGGCACAAGGCTATCTCTTTGCGCCGCCGCTGCCCGGCAAACTCTATATCGAGCTCGCTCAGGCATTGACGGGCGAGCGCGATGAAACCGGGGAATCGGCAGAAGCGGCCTGATCCTGTGGGGACTGGGCTGTGGGCTCCTGGGGCATTTCCTCCCGGTCCGCCCGGTCCGCCTTGCTGCCGCCTGTGTTGACGGCCGGAAGCTGGTCCAGGCTGCCCGCCGACAGGGGTTGCGACAGCTTGGAGCCATCCCGGTAGATCGCAATGGCCTTGAGGCCCAGTTCCCACGCCTTGAGAAACGCAGCGGAACAATCAGCGACAGAGGCATTGCGCGGCATGTTGACCGTCTTGGAGATGGCACCGGAGAGGAAGGGCTGCACCGCAGCCATCATCGTCAGGTGGCCTTCCAGACTGAGGGCACGCACGCCCCTGGGGCCGCAAGGCGTCGCGCAGTCAAACACCGGCAGATGCTGCGGGGCCAGATCCGCAGCCCCCTCGATGGTCAGCGCGCCGCAGGCATGGGCATTGGCCGCTTCGATCTCCTCCGGCAGGTAGCCCAGCCAGTTCAGCAGGTCGAATCCCGGCTGCTCCATTTCTGCTGCCGTGATCCCGAGGCAGAAGGTCAGTTCCTCCGGACCGGTGATCCACTGGCTCACAGCATCGCGGATATGGCTTGCGCCCTGCACCGCAGCCTCGATCCGGGTCAGACAGGCTTCGGTCAGCCCCCGCTGGCGCAGGCTGTCCAGATTGACACCCGGCGCATCCTTGAGCGACCCGTGTCCGACGATATGCTGCACGATGCGGGTGATGGCATCCTCGCCATAGCCGAGGCTGCGCAATGCCAGTGGCACCATGGCGTTGATGATCTTGAAGAAGCCGCCGCCCGCCAGCGTCTTGAACTTGACGAGGGCAAAGTCCGGTTCGATGCCCGTCGTACTGCAGTCCATCACCAGCCCGGTTGTTCCGGTCGGGGCCAGCAGCGAGACCTGTGCATTGCGCCAGCCGAAGCGCCGGCCAAGCTCAAGCGCCCGGTCAAAGGCCGTGGCCGCCGCCGCGGCAAGGTCCGGGCTCGGGCACATGTCAAAGCCGGCAGAGTAGGGCGGCCGGCACAATCCATCATATTGCGTCGGATCGCTCTGGCCTCTGGCGCAGGCCGCATGGTTTTGCAGCACCCGCTCCATGGACTGCCGGTTTTCGGCCAAGGCAGGGAAAGGCCCCAGATCTCTGGCAAGTTCCGCCGATGTCTCATAGGCGGTGCCCGTCAGAACGGCGGTGAGTGCGGCTGCAAGGCTGCGCGCGGCGGAACTGTCATAGGGCAGGCCAAGCGACATGATGAGCCCGCCCAGATTGGCAAAGCCGAGGCCCAGCGGCCGGTGCCGCAGCGTGTTATGCGCCACGGCACGCGAAGGATATTGCGCCATGGCGGTGGAGATATCGAGGCTGACCGTCCACAGCCGCACCGCATGGCGGAACCGCTCAAGACAGATCTCACCATCCTCCTGCACGAATGCCATGAGGTTGAGGGAAGCGAGCACACAGGCCGTGTCGTCCACGAACATGAATTCGGAACAGGAGTTCGAGCCATTGATGCGGCCCGAAGCCGGGCATGTGTGCCAGCCGTTGATGGTGGTATCGAACTGCAGTCCGGGATCGGCCGAAGTCCAGGCCGCGCGGGCAATCCGCTGCCAGAGCGCTTCGGCCCTGATGCTGCGGCCCGGTCCGGCCTGTGCCGCCGTGGTCCGGCGCGCAGACAGGTGCCAGTCGCCGCCTGTTGCCAGGGCCTGCAGGAAACTGTCCGGAAGCCGGACCGAGTTGTTCGCATTCTGGCCGGAGACGGTGCGGTAGGCTTCCGAATCCCAGTTGATGTCGTAGGTTTTCAGCTCGGGCAGCTCGTGGCCCTGCGAGGCGCTGCGCAGGATCCGGTCGATGAAACTGTCGGGGATCTGGGCGGCACGCGCCTCCTGGATGGCTACGTCGAGCTCCGTCTTGAACCGCTCGCCCGTGGTGTGATGGCCGCTGATGGCCCTGACCAGCGCAATGATCCGGTTGAGGCACTGTCTGGCCAGCTGGGAGCCGGAAACGAGCGCGGCGACCTTTTCTTCCTCGGCCACCTTCCAGTCGATGAAGGCTTCAATATCCGGATGGTCGGCATCCACGACGACCATCTTGGCCGCGGCACGGGTCGTGCTGCCAAGTCTCAGCGATCCGGCAGCCACATCTCCGACTTTGAGAAAGGAGAGGAGCCCGGCTGAGCGGCCGCCGTGGTCCAGCGGCTCTCCGGCGCCGCGCAGGCGTGAAAAATTGGAGCCGGTTCCGGAGCCATATTTGAAGAGCCGCGCCTCCCGGACCCACAGGTCCATGATGCCGTTCTCATTGACCAGATCATCCTCCACCGAGAGGATGACGCTGCCGTGCACCTGAGGATGCTCATAGGCCGTGCGGGAGGGGACGACTTCGCCGGAGACGGGATCGCCGTGCCAGTGGCCCTGTGCGGCGCCTTCGATGCCATAGGCCCAGAAAAGGCCGGTGTTGAACCATTGCGGCGAGTTCGGAGCGGCGGCCTGATGCGCCATCATGACGCGCATCTCGTCGAAGAAGGCGCGGGCATCGTCTTCGCTGTCAAAGGTGCCGGTTTTCCAGCCCCAGTAGGTCCAGGTGCCGGCAAGCCTGTCAAAGACCTGCCGAGCCGAGGTTTCCGGCCCGAAGCGGGCCTCTTCGGGAAGAGACTTGAGCGCTTCCTGGTCGGGAACCGATCGCTGCAGCCAGACCGGGACACCGTCCTCCGGCACTTTCTTCAGACGGGCGGCAACGCCCGTCTTGCGGAAATATTTCTGGCACAGCACATCCGCGGCAACCTGGGAAAAGCGCTCCGGCACTTCCGATACTGCCTGCCGCGACAGAACCTTGCCGCCTTGTGTGCGAACTTCGCTCTGGTGCTGGCGGAAACGAATATCGCAATATGCCGGCGCTCCGGCTTTGGTGAAAAGTCGGTTGATACGCATTTGGCCCCCGCAAACGCATTTGAATGAGGTGCAAGTCTGGAAGCCGCCGGTTCGCTCACTGAACAAGCGCGGCTACGGCTTGAATTTTAACAAAATATTAATCATTCGAAAGTGGGTGGCACATCTTTCGCTTCAATCATGAGAAGAAGTGAAGTTGAAGTTTTTATCTGAGAGTGACACCCGTCCGCGCAAGATATTGATTGTGCGTAATCTGTCTCGAATTAATCATGTTTTGAATATCCGCCGGGATGTCTAACCCGATACGCTTGCGGGACTGCGGTGCTGGAGCAGGCAGAGGATAACGCGCCTATAAATTGTGCACTCGCCCAATGTCTGTCCGGGGTGTTTTGCGCCTCCACCTGTCTTGGCCTTGACGCCGCGACACTGGTCAGGGCAAAAGCGAAGCAGTTTAATGAAGCCTGGTCAGGAGAGAACCATATGGCTTCAAGTGTCAGGAGTGGCCGGGCGTGCTGTTAACGCGGGCATCAACGAAGCAACTGCTCGCGCGCCTGCATGACGTGATCATGGCCGGCCTTGCCATGACGATTGCGCTGCTGGCCCGGTACGATCTTCAGTCCCTGCCGCCCATGAGCCGCCTCGCGTGGTGGGTTCTTTCATTCGCGGCCATCGCCGGCGTGATGTTTGCCCTTTTCGGTCTGGGGAGAGGAATCTGGCGCTTTGCCTCGCTGAGCGATCTGCGGAGCATCGTGCTGAGCAGCACGGCCGCGATCTTCGCGTTTCTGATTCTTCATTTCCTCGTCGACCGGTTGGCCGGCTTTCCGCGCGCAACGCCGCTCATCCTGTGGTTCGTGCTGATCGTGTTGCTGGGCGCGCCCCGCATCATGTACCGCGCTTATAAAGACGGGCATCTTGGCGGGGTCGGGTTCCGGAAACGGGACATACAGAACCGCGAACATGTGCTGATCGTGGGACATGTCGGCGACGCTGACAACGTCATCCGCAATTACAAGCTCGAGTCTTCCCGCCTCTACAAGGTGGAAGGCATTGTCGAGCTTGGTGCAGGCAAGCGCAGCGGCAGGGCCGTGCGGGGGGTGCCGGTTATCGGCTCGGCTGATGAGCTGGAGCGGATCGTTGGCCGTCTTGCAATGGGCGGTGTCCCGGTTTCGGCGCTGCTTCTGGCAACGCCCCGCGCCGGTGAGGCGGGCATGCAGTCTCTTGCCGCCAGTGCCGCGCGGCTCAAGCTGCCCCTGCGCCGCGTTGTAAACAGGCCGCTCACGGGCACTGAGCCGGATCTGGCCAGTATCACGCTGGAAGATCTGCTTGGCCGGCCTCCGGTGCAACTGCAACTGGAGGCGATCAGGTCCCTGATCGGTGGTCAGACGGTGCTTGTCACCGGCGCCGGCGGCAGCATTGGTTCGGAGATTGTCCGGCAGGTGGTGGCCTGCAACCCGGCTTCGATCATCCTGTTCGATTCAAGCGAATACGCTCTTTATGAAATCGATCTCGAAGTCTCCCGCCTCAATCCGGACCTGCCCCGGCAGGCCGTCATCGGCAACGTGCGCGACAGGCGGCGTGTGCATGAGGTGATGCAGGCCTGCAGGCCTGCCGTTGTCTTCCACGCCGCGGCCCTCAAGCATGTGCCGCTGGTGGAGAACAATATTTGTGAAGGTGTGCTGACCAACGTCTTGGGGACCCGCAATGTGGCTGATGCGGCCGTTGCCTGTGGTGCCCGTGCGATGGTGCAGATTTCGACCGACAAGGCCGTGCGGCCCACCAGCATGATGGGCAGGACCAAGCGGATCGCGGAAGCCTATTGCCAGGCACTGGACATCAGCGGCGTCGACACCCGGTTCATCACCGTGCGGTTCGGCAACGTGCTGGGATCCAACGGCTCGGTCGTGCCGCTTTTCAAGCGGCAGATTGCCGCTGGCGGTCCGATCACGGTCACGCACCCGGAAATGACGCGTTATTTCATGACGATCCGGGAGGCGACCGAACTGGTGCTGCAGGCCGCTTCGGCCGAAATCGGACGCGAAGAAACACGCGGGCGCATCTTTGTCCTCGACATGGGCGAGCCCGTGAAGATCCTGACACTGGCAAGAACGATGATTTCCCTGGCGGGACTGCGGCCGGATGAGGACATAGCCATCAAGTTCACCGGCCTGCGTCCGGGGGAAAAGCTTTATGAAGAGCTGTTTGACGCCAACGAAATGACCACCCCTCACGATGCAGAGGGCTTCTTTGTCGCCTCCGCCGGCATCATTCCGCTCGAGCGTTTGACGTGGCATCTGGAGCGCCTCGGCAACAGTGCGGCTGCCGGTGGGGAAGATCAGTGCAAGGCGATGCTGATCGCCGCGCTGGGTGAAGTCGAGGCCGGAAGCCCCGTTCAGGCCGCGATGCCCCGAATGCGTTGAACCGCAAGCTCCGGGTGGCGGCTGCTGTGGTGCGGCTGGGCAATTTCAACGCATGATGCGCCTGCATCGAAAGACCTGAGTGAAGAGACTTTTTTAAAGGGAATTGCCGTTTTGACTGAGGTTGCTCAAAAACTGGCCGGGCGAAACCGCGGCAAGCCGGTGCAGGCGCTCGAATTCCTCTTCGTATCGGTATTTGCAGCGCTTCCGCCTGTCCTGACGGTCGCCCGGGTGTCTCCGCCGTTGTTTCTGGGGCTGGCCGCTGTCTTTCTTGCCGGGCTGGCGTGGTGTTACCGCGGGCAGGCAATGTTTGAGGGCCTGGGCTCGAAGATCCGGTCTCCCTTGCTCCTGGCGGGCCTCGCCTGTACCGCCTTCATGCTGATCTCCGTTACCTGGGCGCCTGTCCCGGTACAGGCGAGGGGGCTGAGTTCGGCATGGGGTTTCCTCTTCTCTGTCCTTGTCTCAGGCCTTTTGTGGCTATGTGTCTGTGCCTTGCCGGTTCCGGTGCTTGACCGTCTTGCAGGGCGGATCGGAGCCGCGCTTGCCATCTCTCTGCCGCTGACGGCTGTTCTGATTTTTGTTCATTTCCTGACCGGCGGCGTGCTGAATGCAGAACTTCGCGCCGATCCTGACAACTACGTTCTGAACCGCGCAGCCGTTGCAATCGCCATGTTCCTGCCGTTTGCCGCTCTCGTGGTCTTGAAACCGCGCCGCCGCTTGCCCCTGGCCGGACTGCTGGTGTTTGCAGCTGTGTCATGCTTTCAATCCGACAGCTCGTCGGCACAGCTCGGCGTGCTTGTCATCCTGCTGCTGACCGTTCCGGCCTTCGTCTGGCCGCGGGCTATCTACAGGGTCGTGACCGGTGGCGCTCTTGTGACCTTTGTCTTGATGCCGCTCATTGTCGGCCATGTGAATGACATGATCCCTCAGGCCGTCCACGAAAAGGTCGGCTATACCTCGCTGACCATACGCGGGCTCATCTGGACGGAATATGCCAATTTGCTGCCCGGGCATGTCTGGCTGGGATATGGGATGGAAGCCTCGAAAGTGGCAGACGAATTGCCCGAAGCTGCCGGATATTCACCTGAGAGAAAATACCTGCTTGGTTTCGGGCACAGCCATAACGCGCCGTTGCAAATCTGGTTCGAACTGGGGCTGGCCGGGGCGGCTCTGTTCGCTGCAGCGCTTGCCCTGTTGTTCCGCCGCGCGGGCCACCTTCAGGGCGCGAGCCTCGCGGCGGCAACCGTCACTCTGGCCGTCACCTACAGTGTCGCGGTTGTCAGCCATGGGGCATGGCAGGGCTGGTGGTTCAGCCTGATGATCCTCACAGCGGTGCCCTTCATGGTGAAAGGGCGGGCTGAAGCAGTCCGGTCTGCTCCGGAGCTTGCTGCCGGCTCTCAATCCGCCTGACTCATTGAGAGTTGGACAAATCCTTGCGGCGCACGAGCCTTTTCAAGGCGTGAGGTGTGAGCATCGAAACTCCTGGCATGAGGCGGCCTTTTCAGGTTTCGGGACCGGGCCTTGCTCCTCCCGCCGTCTTGTCTTCGGCCGGGGTATCCGTCACCAGCCTGCCTTCCTCGGCCTTGTAGATATACTGGCTTGCTACCAGCCAGCCCTTGAGGGGGCGGAGGGGCGGAATGCAGGTGAGGAGGAGCAGCGGCAGCGTTGTGACGAGGTGGACCCAATAGGGCGCCGTGTAGGCAATTTCCAGCCACATGGCGAAGGCAACGCTCGGAACGCAGGCAAAGCAGATGACGAAGAAGGCCGGGCCATCCGCCGGGTCGGCGAAGCTGTAGTCAAGGCCGCAGACTTCACAGGACGGGGCAAGGGTGAGAAAACCCTTGAACAGATGCCCCTGACCGCAGCGCGGGCAACGGCCGCGGACACCGACATGGGCGGGCGACTGGGCTGGCCACTGGCTGGATGTCTCGATGGGCATGAGGGCCTCCTTATGCTGGCCGGCTTGCGGCAAGTCAGGATATTTCCTTACCCGCTAACTGCGGCGCGGACGCGTCCGGAGCAAGATGCGTTTTGACGCAGGGGGCAAGGGAGGGGCTGGCCGGCAGCTCCCATGCCTGGCAGGAACTCGGTCCGAATGCCTCTTCACCAGTGGCATCAAGGCTCTGAGCGGCTGGCGCATCATGCCTGGAGCATGTTCGGTGACAACGGGGCGGACGGCGGTGCTCTGGCTGTCTGTTTTCACGCGATTGCGGGCGCAAAACCGGCGCCTGCTTTTGCTGGGATTGGCCTCACACAGGCTCTGGCACCGCGCGGGCGCATTCAGTTGAAGGTGACGCAAATCTGCCCGATCCTTGCCGCGTGCTGCCGTAAACAGAAATGCCGGAAACAGTGTCTCCGGCATTCTTCAAGCGTGTCGAACGGGCGGCAGCGGCTCAATACTGCCGGAACAGGGCCACAAGCTTGCCCTGGATGCGCACGCGGCCGGGACCGAAGATGCGGGTTTCATAGGCCGGATTGGCAGCTTCCAGCGCAACGGAAGCGCCCTTCTTGCGCAGGCGCTTGAGCGTTGCTTCCTCGTCATCCACCAGTGCCACGATGATGTCGCCGCTTTCGGCCGTGTCGGTCTTGCGGATCAGCACCGTGTCGCCATCCAGAATACCGGCCTCGATCATCGAATCGCCGCGCACTTCCAGCGCATAGTGCTCCCCGCGGCTGATCAGCTCGGGCGGCACGGAGATGGAATGGCTGTGGGTCTGGATCGCCTCGATCGGAACACCGGCGGCGATGCGGCCCATGACCGGGATGGAGGTGAAGTGAGGGGCGGTTTCCGCCACCGGGGCGGACGGAGCGGCGGCCGGGGCAGAGGCCTTGCCGAGCGATCCCTCGATCACAGACGGCGCAAAGCCCTTGCCGCGCGGCGAAGACAGGCCCGGCGTGACCGAATCCGGCAGGCGAACTACTTCCATGGCGCGCGCCCTGTTGGGCAGGCGGCGGATGAAGCCGCGCTCCTCCAGCGCCGTGATCAGACGGTGAATGCCGGACTTGGACCGGAGGTCCAGTGCGTCCTTCATTTCGTCAAAGGACGGCGGAACCCCGGATTCCTTCAGGCGCTCATGAATGAACATCAGCAGTTCGTGTTGCTTGCGCGTCAGCATGTGAGGTCCCCGTTGGAGGGTCTGGTACAAATCATGAACGTACCTTAGCTGTTCTCACTGTGTTCCACAAGTCTTAAGGTGAGGTTAGCGGGATGTTCCTGTCGCATGCACTCAAGACAACACACCGCCGCTGCGCCTTTTCCCGGCAGAACGGTACCTTGCGTGCAATTGCCTGCGGGCCCGGCTTGACTTCATGCGCCGGTGTCCCGAAAGCTGGCGAAAGAAGAAGACACAGCTCCCGCGCTGCCTGCGCCCCGCAGGCGGCCTCACCCTGCCTTAGGCGGCATTCTGCTCTGGGGCGGCGCCACCGGGACCCCGAAAAGACCGAAGATGAACAAGCCTGTCACCATCACCGCCCATTCCGCCTGTCCGCATGACTGCCCCTCCACCTGCGCGCTGGATGTGGAGGTGACGGCAGAGGGCCGCATCGGCCGCCTGCGCGGGGCGGCGGACAATCCCTACACGGCGGGCGTCATCTGCGCCAAGGTCGCCCGCTATGCGGAGCGGCTGTATCATCCTGACCGGCTGGTGACGCCGATGGCCCGCACGGGGGCCAAGGGGGAAGGGCGGTTCGAGCCCATCTCCTGGGACGAGGCACTGGACCTTGTTGCCGCGCGATTCCTGGAGGCGGAGGCGAAGCATGGGCCGGAGACGGTCTGGCCCTATTACTACGCCGGCACCATGGGGCTGGTGCAGCGCGACAGCATTCATCGCCTGCGCCATGCCAAGGGCTATTCGCAGCAGTTTTCCTCGATCTGCACCAATCCGGCCTGGACCGGCTATGTGGCCGGAACCGGGCTTCTGGCCGGGCCGGATCCGCGCGAGATGATGAAGGCCGACCAGATCATCATCTGGGGCACCAATGCGGTGGCAACCCAAGTGAATGTGATGACCCACGCCATCACCGCCCGCAAGACACGTGGTGCGAAGATCATCGTCGTTGACGTCTACCGCACCGAAACGATGAAGCAGGCAGATATCGGCATCGTGCTGAAGCCCGGCAGCGATGCGGCGCTGGCCTGTGCCATCATGCATGTGCTGTTCCGTGACGGTCTGGCCGACCGGGACTATCTTGCCCGCTACACCGATTGCCCGGACGAGCTGGAGGCACATCTTGCCACCCGCACGCCGGAATGGGCGGAAGGGATCACCGGCGTTCCGGCTGAAGAGATCACGCAGCTGGCCCGGATGATCGGCGAGGTGAAGCGCACCTTCATCCGTCTTGGCTATGGCTTTACCCGCAGCCGCAACGGCGCTGTCTCCATGCATGCGGCGGCCAGCATCGCAGCTGTTGCCGGCTCCTGGCAGTATGAAGGGGGCGGCGCCTTCCACAACAACGGGGCGATCTACAGTCTCGACAAGTCGATGGTCGAGGGCAGTTCCCTGCGCACCGGCACAAGGTTCCTCGACCAGAGCCTCATCGGCCGCGTGCTGACGGGGGACCGGGAGGCGCTGGCCGGCGGCCCGCCGGTGACGGCGCTGCTGATCCAGAACACCAATCCGGTCTCCGTCGCGCCGGAACAGACACTGGTGAAGCAGGGTTTTGCCCGCGAGGATCTCTTCACCGTGGTGCATGAGCAGTTCATGACGGACACGGCGCGCTATGCCGACATCGTGCTGCCCGCGACCCAGTTCCTGGAGCATGACGACATCTACCGGGGCGGCGGCCACCAGTACATGCTGTTTGGCCCCAAGCTGACGGAAGCGCCGGGCGAGGCGCGGGAGAACATATTCGTTATCAACGAACTGGCGAAGCGTCTTGATGCAAGGGATCATCCTGGCTTCCACATGAGCGCCCGCGAGCACGTGGACTGGATGCTCGTCAATTCCGGCTATGGCACGCTGGCCGAACTGGAGGCCGGGCGCTGGAAGGATCTGCAGCCGGACTTCCGCACCGCCCATTATCTCGATGGCTTCGGCCATGCGGACGGCAAGTATCACTTCAAGGTGGACTGGGGCTTCACCGCTGCGCCCAACCGGCCGGAAGACGGCAAACCCTTTGGTGCTCACGCCGCCATGCCGCGCCTGCCGGATTACTGGGACGCGGTGGAAAATGCCGACGCGGAGCATCCGTTCCGGCTGGTGACGGCGCCGGCCCGCTCCTTCCTCAATTCCAGCTTCACCGAAACGCCGGGCTCCACCAAGAAAGAAGGCGGCCGGCCGGAGGTCTGGATGCGTCCCGATGAAGCCGCCGCTGCGGGGCTGGAGGATGGCGCCCGCGTCATCCTGGGCAACCGGCGCGGCGAGGTGCGGCTGCATCTGCGCCATGTGGCAGGGCTTGCCCCCGGCACGGTGGTTTCGGAAGGCATCTGGCCCAACACGGCCTTTGAAAACGGCAATGGCATCAACACACTGATTGGCGCCGAGCCCATCGCCCCCTATGGCGGCGCGGCCTTCCATGACTGCGCCGTGTGGGTGCGCCCGGCTTCTTGATTCGTGCCCGTTAAGCTCCGGATGGCGTGCGGGTGCACAAGCTGCTAGTCTTTCCCGGCGGCACATTGTGCGTGCGGAGCCTTGAGGCAAGCGGAAGGGAGAGAGCCGCGCCTTGTGAAACAGGTTATCCGCGCGTCTTTGCCTGCCGCCTCGGGACCATCTGCGCGAGCCTTGTTCTTCCGGTCGAGGAGCGTGCGCAGGAGAGGGCCTTGCGGGAGGAACCAGACATGCCCACGGTGACGTCTCAGCATCAGAGCCGCATCGAGGCGGCGCTTGCCAGCGGGCAGGCGGCGCGCTCGCCCATTGCCGCATCCTGGGCCCGCTCGGCCCATCTTCATGGCCTTGATCCGGTGAAACGCCGGGTGGAGCCGCGCCTGACGGCGCAGGAACTTGCCCTCGTGCGTGAGCGCATGGGCGGGCTTGTGGCCACCGCCGCGCCCCATCTCGACTGGCTGTTCCAGACCATCGGCGGCCTTGGCGCCTGTGTGGTGCTGGCCGACGCGGAAGGCATCGCGGTGGAACGGCGCGGCAATTCATCCGAGGACCGCGATTTCGCCGCTTCCGGCCTGTGGACCGGCGCCGTGTGGTCGGAGGCGGAAGCCGGCACCAACGGCATCGGCACCTGCCTTGCCGAGGGCAGGGCCGTGACAATCCACCGGGATCAGCATTTTCTCGCCCGCAACATTGGCCTCACCTGCACCTCCGCCCCCGTGCATGATGCCAGCGGCCAGCTGGCGGCCGTGATCGATGTGTCCACGGCGGAGCAGGATGTGTCCGCCGCCGTGCTCAGTCTCATCAGCCAGACGGTGCAGAACACGGCGCAGAAAGTGGAGGCCGACCTCTTCCACGCCGCTTTCCCGAAGGCCCGTATGGTGCTGGTGCCGGGCGGCGGCACGCATGGCCTTGCCGCGCTTGTGGCGGTGGATGAGGATGATCTCGTCATCGGCGCCACACGCGGGGCGCGGGCTCTGCTGGGCCTCACTGCCGATCCTGCTGCAAACCCGCGTCCGCTCGCCGATCTTCTCGGCCTGCCGGTGCATGAGCGGCTGGAGGATGCGGAACGCGCCGTCTTGCACCGGGCGCTGGCCCGTGCCTCCGGCAACGTCTCCGCCGCCTCCCGCGCCCTCGGCCTCTCCCGCGCGACGCTTCACCGGAAACTGGCGAAGGAGTGAGGGGGCGAGCGCGCTCAGGCATTTGCCACGCTCAGCCCCGGTCCCAAATACCAAGGATAGGCCGGGGCCTGTCAGGCGGGCATGGATTTGGCCCTCACCGCAGCGTCGCCCCGGACGGAGCGCAGCAAAGATCCGGGGCCCACTCATTTGCAGAGAGGTGCCGCAGTCCACTGGCGGTGAAATACGGGCAGCCTCATGCGCCTGTCTCAGCTTTCGCCGTCCCCATCCTTGCTCTGCAAGTGAGTAGGCCCCGGGGGCTGCGCTTCGCTCCGCCCGGGGTGACGCCGCATATGGGGCGCGATTGTGCTTCCCTCTGACACTACCCCACAAACCCGCCATCATCTGTCGCAGAACTGCGACAGGGCGCGGGCAGCCGTTCCCGGCCATGGCTCCTCAGACCGTCCGCCGTGCGTCAAGCTCTTCTCATGGCCGCGAGGAGGCGGCCAGTTGGAGGAGACAAGCATGAACATTCAGGCCCAGGCGGATTTCCGCACCGTTTCACCGTTCCGCGAGCGCTATGACAATTTCATCGGCGGCAAGTTCGTGCCGCCGGTCAGCGGCCGCTACATGGACAACATCACCCCGATCACCGGCGCCAAGATCTGCGAGGTGGCCCGTTCCGATGCCGCCGACATCAACGCCGCGCTGGATGCCGCCCATGCGGCGCGCGAGGCCTGGGGCAAGACCTCTGCCGCCCACCGCGCCAACATCCTTCTGAAGATCGCCGATGTGATGGAGGCCAATCTCGACGTGCTGGCCGCCGCCGAAACCTGGGACAACGGCAAGCCGATCCGCGAGACGACCGCCGCCGACATTCCGCTCTCCGTCGATCACTTCCGCTATTTCGCCGGTGTGCTGCGCGGGCAGGAAGGCACCATGAGCGAGATCGACCATGACACGGTCGCCTATCACTTCCATGAGCCGCTGGGCGTCGTCGGCCAGATCATCCCGTGGAACTTCTCCATCCTGATGGCCGCCTGGAAACTCGCTCCGGCGCTGGCTGCGGGCAACTGCATCGTCATGAAGCCGGCCGAGCAGACCCCGGCGGCCATTCTGGTGCTGGCCGAACTCATTGGCGACCTGCTGCCGGCGGGTGTGCTCAACATCGTCAACGGCACCGGCGCGGAAGCTGGCCACGCGCTGGCCTCGTCCGGCCGCATCGCCAAGATCGCCTTCACCGGCTCCACTGCCACGGGCCGCAAGATCATGGAAGCGGCAACCGTCAACCTCATTCCGGTGACGCTGGAACTGGGCGGCAAGAGCCCCAACATCTTCTTCTCCGACGTGATGGCGCAGGATGACGCCTATCTCGACAAGGCGGTGGAAGGCTTCGTGCTCTTTGCCTTCAACCAGGGCGAAGTCTGCACCTGCCCGTCGCGGGCGCTGATCCAGGAAGACATCTACGAGGAATTCATCGCCCGCTGCATCGCCCGCGTGAAGGCCATCAAGCAGGGTGACCCGCGTGACCCCGCCACCATGGTAGGCGCGCAGGCCAGCCAGCAGCAGCATGACAAGATCATGTCCTACCTGCAGATCGGCGTGGAGGAAGGCGCGGAAGTGCTGACCGGCGGCGATGCCGCCCGCCTCGGCGGGGATCTGGCCAAAGGCTTCTACATCCAGCCGACCATCCTCAAAGGCCACAACAAGATGCGCGTGTTCCAGGAGGAAATCTTCGGCCCCGTCGTCTCCGTCACCACGTTCAAGACCGAGGAAGAGGCGCTGCATATCGCCAATGACACCATGTACGGCCTTGGCGCCGGTGTGTGGACCCGCGACGGCACCCGCGCCTACCGCTTCGGCCGCGCCATCGAGGCAGGCCGCGTCTGGGTCAACAACTACCACGCCTATCCCGCCCACGCGGCCTTCGGCGGCTACAAGCAGTCCGGCATCGGCCGCGAGACCCACAAGATGATGCTCGATCACTACCAGCAAACGAAGAACATCCTCGTCAGCTACAACCCCAACAAGCTCGGCTTCTTCTGATCTCCCTCCCGGGACACATCCACCTGGCGGCACGGGCAACCGTGCCGCTTTTTTGTTGGGGGGATGCCGTTTGGCGCAGGTCACCAGCTCCGTCCGCAGTCCTTTCCAGGCCTTCGATCCTCTCCATCGTCATCCCGGCCTTGAGTCGGGACCGGAGAGCCGAAGTGCAAGCTGGCTGCTCTCGGAGCCATAACCCAAAGACCGTGGCTCACCGGTACCGGATCTCCGCTTCGCTCTCGTCCGGTATGACGATGGAGAGGCGGCAGAACGATTGACGGCAGGGACGCACTGCCTTGCCCATCACCGCAGCGTCGCCCCGGGCGGAGCGAAGCGCAGACCCGGGGCCTACTCGCTTGCAGAGACGCGATAGGGAGCATGGAAGCAGCGGCGGGCGCATGAGGCCATCCGCGCTTCACCGCGGCGGACTATTGCATCTCTCTTCAAGCGAGTAGGCCCCGGCTCGAAGGCCGGGGCGACGCCGTCTATGTTGATCTGCAGTGCATTCGTTTGCCCACCGCCTTCACGCTTGGATAATCCTCACACCACCAGCACATCAACCTCCGCCCCGGCATCCAGCGCAGCGGCGTGCGGGGGGCGGAGGATGAGGGCGCCGGAGGCGGCGAGGAGCGAGAGCATGGAGCTGTCCTGCCGGGTGAAGGGGGTGACGCTGCGGGTGCCGTCCGGGTGGGTGGTGAGGCTGGCGCGCAGGTAGTCCTGGCGCTGGTCGTTGGCCGGAACCGGACCGGTGAGAGTTGCGGTGGTGCGCTTGCCCTTCATGGCGGCCTCGAGGCTCGTGCCCGTCATCACGGCCATCAGCGGGCGCAGGAACAGGAGGGCGCAGACGAGGCTGGAGACCGGGTTGCCGGGCAGGCCCAGAACCTTGGTGCGGCCAAGGTTGCCCGCCATCAGCGGCTTGCCGGGGCGCATGGCGATGCGCCAGAAATCCAGCTTCATGCCTTCCCCGCCCAGCACCGCCTGCACAAGGTCATGATCGCCGACGGAAGCCCCGCCGAGGGTGACGAGAATGTCGGCCTCTGCCGCCAGCCCCTCGCGCACGCGGGCGGCGATATCGGCGGGATCATCGCTGGCAAGGCCGAGATCCAGCGGAATGCCGCCGCAGTCTTCAACGAGGGCCGCGATGCCGCAATGGTTGGAGGCGATGATCTGGTCCGGCCCCGGCGTGCCGCCCGGCAGCACCAGTTCGTCGCCCGTGGCGATGATGGCGACTTTCGGCTGGCGCCAGACGGGCAGGGCGGCGTGGTTCATGGCAGCGGCCAGCGCAAGGCTGCGGTAATCGAGCTTGAGCCCTGCCTTCAGCAGTACATCGCCTTGCGCAAAGTCGAGCCCGGCGGGCCGGACGAACTGGCCGGGGCGCACCGGCTCCAGCGCGGTGAGGCGGTCGCCCTCGCGGGCGGCGTTTTCCTGAATGAGGATGGCATCCGCGCCATCGGGCACCGGTGCGCCGGTGAAGATGCGCACGGCCTCGCCCGCGCCGACCTTGCCGGAAAAGGCATGGCCCGCAGGAGCCTCGCCTATGACGGTGAACACAGCTCCGGCTGCGGCGCAATCGGCGGCGCGCAGGGCATAGCCATCCATGGAGGAGGCGGGGAAGGGCGGCTGGGTGCGGGTGGCGGCAAGATCTTCCGCCAGAATGCGGCCATTGGCGCGGGCAAGTGGAATGTTCTCAAGGCCCAGCGGCGCAACGCCGGTGAGAAGCTGCCGCAGCGCATCGTCAACCGGCATCAAGGCCATGTCAGGGCTCCTTTGGTGAGTTTTCAGGTCCGGTAACATAATGGCCGGAGCGGCCGCCGAGCTTTTCGGCAAGGTGGATGCGGCCGATTTCCATGCCCCGGTCCACGGCCTTGGCCATGTCATAGATGGTGAGGCAGGCGACCGAACAGGCGGTCATCGCTTCCATCTCCACCCCGGTCTGGCCGGTGACGATGGCGGTGGCACTGACTTTCAGGCCGGGCAGGGCGTGATCGGGCTCGATATCGACGCTGATCTTCGACAGAAGCAGCGGATGGCAGAGCGGGATCAGCTCATGGGTGCGCTTGGCGGCCATGATGCCGGCAATGCGGGCGGTGGCGATGACATCACCCTTCTTCGCGTTGCCGGAGAGGATCAGCGCCAGCGTGTCCGCATGCATCTTCACCTCGCCGGTGACGGTGGCGCTGCGGCGGGTGACGGCCTTGTCTCCCACATCCACCATCGAGGCGCTGCCGCTGGCATCCAGATGCGTCAGATGGTCCTGATCCCGCTCGGGGCCGCCGCCTGCCATGGCTCAGGCTCCGCTGCGGGTCAGCAGGGCGCGGGTGGCGCTTTCCACATCGGCCTGCCGCATCAGGCTTTCGCCGATGAGGAAGGTGGAGATGTTGCAGGCCTCCATGCGGGCGAGATCTGCCGGGGTGAAGAGACCCGATTCGCCAACGATGATCCGTTCCGCCGGGATCATCGGCGCCAGCCGCTCGCTCGTCGTCAGCGACACGTCAAAGGTCTTGAGATTGCGGTTGTTGATGCCGAGCAGCGGCGAGGCGAGTTTCAGTGCCCGCTCCAGCTCCGCCTCGTCATGCACCTCCAGCAGCACATCCATGCCAAGGCCGAAGGCGGCGTCTTCCAGATCCTTCGCCAGTGCATCATCAACGGCAGCGAGGATGATCAGAATGCAATCCGCCCCCCAGGCGCGGGCCTCGGCCACCTGATAGGTGTCGTAGAGAAAATCCTTGCGCAGGGCCGGCAGGCTGACGGCGCCGCGCGCGGCGGTCAGAAACTCCGGCTTGCCCTGAAACGACGGGGTGTCGGTCAGCACGGACAGGCAGGCCGCTCCGCCTGCCTCATAGGCGCGGGCAAGGGCGGGCGGATCGAATTCGGCGCGGATCAGCCCCTTGGACGGGCTTGCCTTCTTGATTTCCGCAATGAGGGCATAGTCCCCGGCGGCGTGCTTGGCGCGGATGGCCCGCTCGAAACCGCGCGGTGCCTCAACGGATTTGGCCGTCTCCAGCAGGCTGGCAAGCGTGCGTTCAGCCTTGGCAGCGGCGATTTCCTCGCGCTTGTAGGCCTCGATGCGGGTGAGAATGTCTGCCATTGCTTATCCGTTCGAAACTGCCACCAGCCGTTCCAGCCGGTCGAGGGCATCGCCCGTGTCGATGGAGCGGGCGGCCTGCGCCACGCCGTCCTTGAGGTCTGCCGCCTTGCCCGCAACGATCAGCGAGGCGGCGGCGTTGAACAGAACCACGTCCCGGTAGGCGTTCTTCGCGCCGGAGAGCACGGCGCGCAGGGCAGCGGCGTTTTCTTCCGGCGTGCCGCCTTTCAGATCCTCGAAACGGGCGCGGGGCAGGCCTGCGTCTTCCGGGGTGATCTCGAAGCTGCGGATGGTGCCGTTCTTCAGTTCGGCCACCTTGGTCGGGCCGGTGGTGGTGATCTCGTCCATGCCGTCGCTGCCGTGGACGATCCAGACGGCTTCCGAGCCAAGGTTCTTCAGCACCTGTGCAATCGGCTCCACCCAGCGGCCATCGAAGACACCGGTCATCTGACGCTTGACGCGGGCCGGGCTCGACAGGGGGCCGAGCAGGTTGAAGATGGTGCGGGTGCCCAGCTCCATGCGGGTCGGGCCGACGTGTTTCATCGCCGCATGATGGAGCGGGGCAAACATGAAGCCGATCCCGGCTTTATCCACGCAGGCGGCGATCTTGTCCGGGCCGATGTCAATGTTGACGCCGAGCTGCGCCAGAGCTTCGGAAGAGCCGGACTTGGACGACAGCGACCGGTTGCCATGCTTGGCAATGGGCACGCCGCAGCCTGCGACAACCAGCGCGGTGCAGGTGGAAATGTTGTAGGAGCCCGTGGCGTCACCACCGGTGCCGACGATATCGATGGCGTCAGAGGTGACCTCGACGGGCAGCATGCGGGCGCGCATGGAGGCGACGGCGCCGGTCACTTCATCGACGCTCTCGCCGCGCATGCGCAGCGCCATCAGGAAGCCGCCGAGCTGGGAAGGCGTTGCCGCGCCGGACAGGATCACGTCAAAGGCCGCGCGCGCTTCCTCGAAATCCAGAGACGCACCTTCAGCCACCTTGGCGATAAAGGGTTTGAGCCCGCTCATGCCTGTCCCTCTTCCCGTTTTTCACGCGGCCTGCGTTAAGGCTTGCCGCAGTCCGGCTTGTGACTGTCCCGGCAGATTGCGGCCGGGACAGTGTTCTTTCATGCCGTCAGTTCTGCGCAGAGGTGCCGATCACCATCTGCAGCGCCTGCTGGTTGATCTGGACGCCCTTGTCCGCCTCGACCTTGTTGATCACAAGATTGAGGAGCGAGGCGGAGAGCTGTTCGCTGATCTGGGTGTCGATCTGCTGGATGCTCTCTTCCTCGCGGAAGAAGGCGGGGGCAGAGACGCTTTCGACCACCATCACCAGACGGCCGCTGTCCGCGCCCATGGTGTCCAGAACGGTGCCGGAGGGGCCGCTGAAGGCTTCCTCGACGGCTTCCTGCGGCAGGCCGGCCGGCTGGCCGTTGCGCTTGAAGCTGTCGGAGGTCTGCACGGCAAGGCCAGCGGCTTCAGCCACGGCTTCCAGCGTTTCGCCGCTGCGCACTTGGGCCGCCATGCTTGCCGAAAGATCCAGAAGCTTCTGGTCCCGTTCCTTCGCGGTCCAGGCCTGGACAACGGCATCGCGCACTTCGGACAGTTCACGGTCGCGCGGGGGCGTAACCTTGGTCACGTCGAACCAGACAAAGCCGCGCTGGCCCAGCGGCAGCGGGTTGTTTTCGATGCCAACGTCGCTCTCGAAGGCCTCGCGCAGCAGGCCGTCAGCCTCAGGCAGCGTGACCGGCTGACCGGCCTCGTCGCGGCCATTGCTGTCCACGGCTGGGATTTCGGTGGTGGTCAGCGAGAAGCGTCCTGCGACTTCGGCAAGGGCGGCACCGCCTGCGCGGGCGTCCTCGATCTCGTCATGCAGGTCCTGCACGTCCTGTTCGGCCTTCTGCAGGGCGATTTCCTGCTTCAGCTCCGCCTTGACCTCGTCGAAGGGACGCACGGCTTCCGGCTGGATCTGCGCCACTTCCAGAATGACGGTGGTGAACCGGCCCTGCACGGCACCGCTGACACCGCCCTCAGGCAGCGCAAAGGCAGCTTCCGCAATAGCCGGATCCAGGAACTTGTCCTTCGCCATCAGGCCAAGGTCGACGTCGCTGTCCTTGAGGCCGCGTTCTTCCATCAGCTGGGCAAAGGTCTTGGCCCCGGAGGCAAGCTCGGCGGCGGCAGCTTCGGCTGCAGCCGAATCGGGGAAGGGCATCTGGCGCACGCGGCGCAGCTCATCCGTCCGGTAGCGGTTGCCGGAGCGGTCATAAGCCTGTTTTGCTTCTGCGTCCGTCACCTCATCCGGCTTGGCCAGCGTCTGCGGCAGCAGCTGCAGGACGGACAGGCTGCGGTATTCCGGAGCGCGGAAATCTTCCTTGCGCGTCTCGTAGAAGCTCTCAAGGTCCGCGTCCGACGGGGCTGCGATTTCACCGGCTGCCGAGGGCGGCACGGCGATATAGCGCACGGTGCGGGTCTCGTTTTCGAAGATGTTGAAGGCACTCAGCATCGCTTCCGGCGTCTTCAGATTGTCCGTCAGGGCGCCTGCGATCTGCTGGCGGCCGGACAGGAGGCGCTGCTCGCGCACGAAGTCATCTTCGGAAATGCCGTTGGCGCGCAGCAGCTGCACCAGGCTGTTGCGGTCATAGCCGCCGCCCGGGCGCTGGAACGCCGGGTTTTCCTGGATCATCCGGCGCAGGCCATCATCGGAAATGCCGAGGTTCATGTCCGCGGCCATGTCATTCATGGCAGCTTCGGCAATCATCCGGGCCAGCACCTGCTGCGGAATGCCGAACATGGCGCCTTCCGTGGTGGACAGCGGGCGGCCGATCTGGCGGCTCACGGCATTCAGTTCGCGCCGGTAGGCGAGATCGAAGTCGGCCACGGAAATTTCCGTATCGCCCACCTTGGCCACGACATTGCTGCCGAAGTTGCGGAAAATGTCGGCGATACCCCAGACGGCAAAGCTCAGGATGAGCAGGGCGATGAAGATCTTGGCAACCCAGGTGCCGGCGCCCTTGCGCAGCGCGTCGAGCATGATGTCTCCCGTAATTCCATAGGCTCATGTCCGGAGCGAAAGGTCCCGGAGCGGTGGTTCTGAATAGCGGCTCAAGGGGCGGCGGACAATAGCCGGAAACTGGCAGATGTGCGCAGACAGGCAGAAATGCGCAGGAAGGGCGGGAAAGATGCGATGACACTTGCACTTTGGGCCGCCGCTGGGTAGCGAAGTGGCCACCAGGAACCATGCAGCTGTCCCGCCAGCCCGTGCGCCGGACAGTCCTTGAGGAGACCGCCATGAGCCACGCCACCGCAATCCGCCCGCTTGTCGCCGGAAACTGGAAGATGAACGGCCTTGCCGCAGCTTCTGCCGAGTTCGAGGCGCTGGGGCAGGGGCTTGAGGCAGCACTCGCGGCCAAGGTGGACGTGATGATCTGCCCGCCCGCAACACTGATTGCGGTTCTCGCCAAGTCTGCCGCTGCTTCGAAGGTGGCGCTCGGCGGGCAGGACTGCCATGCCAAGGCTTCGGGTGCCCATACGGGCGACATTTCGGCCGAAATGCTCAAGGATGCAGGTGCAAGCGCCGTGCTCGCGGGCCATTCCGAGCGCCGCACCGATCACGGCGAGAGCGATGCCGTGGTGAAGGCCAAGGCGGAAGCGGCCTGGCGCGCCGGACTCACGGCCATCATCTGCGTTGGCGAAACCGAAGCCGAGCGCAAGGGCGGCAAGACGCTGGAGGTGGTCGGCACGCAGCTTGCCGGGTCGGTTCCTGAGGGTGCAACGGCGGCAAATACGGTGATTGCCTATGAGCCGGTCTGGGCCATCGGCACCGGCCTGACGCCGACTGCAGCCGACGTCGCCGAAGTGCACGCCGCCATCCGCAGCGCACTGGAAGCCCGCTTCGGCGCGGAAGGCGCTGCCATGCGCCTGCTCTACGGCGGTTCGGTGAAGCCCTCGAACGCGGCAGAGCTGATGGCCGTGCCGCATGTCAACGGCGCCCTCGTGGGCGGCGCCAGCCTCAAGGCCGCCGATTTCCTCGGCATCATTTCGGCCTATGCCTGATGCGGGACCGGGCCGGGCGCTGGTCGTCCGGCCCTTGATGCTTATATAATTGTTGCAGAGTGCTGCGCCGCAGAGGGCCACCTTCACAGGGCAGGTTCCGGTGGATTGCGGCGTGTGAGACGCCTTTTGTCACAAAGGATGCCAATCTCCCGGCCTTCAAGGGTGGAAACTCCGGCAAGGCTGGTGTAGAAGGCCGCCAAACTGAAACGGATGATCGGTCCAAAATGGAAACGGTAGTTATCGTCATTCACCTGATGGTCGTGCTGGCCCTGGTGCTTGTCGTCCTCCTGCAGCGCTCCGAAGGCGGCGCTCTTGGCATCGGCGGCGGAGGCGGCGGCGGCTTCATGTCGAGCCGCGGCACAGCCAATGTGCTGACCCGCGCCACGGCGATTCTCGCCGTCATGTTCTTTGCCACGTCACTGGGCCTCAGCATCATCGCCCGCATGGACAGTGGTCCCGGCTCCATTCTGGACGGCAGCACAGTTGTTCCGGGCGCCGCACAGCCGACTGACGGCTCCGCGCCCTCGACGGGGACCGGTGTTCTGGATGTGTTGAGGCAGCAGTCCCAGCCCCAGGCGCCCGCAACGGCTCCGGCTCAGCCTTCCGGCCCCCAGGTTCCGGCAGCGCAGTAAGCGCCGCAGGCTTGCAGGTTGCGGCGGGGCAGTCAGCACCGCCGCAGGGCCATATCCGGCGGATAGACCGGAAAAATCTCTCAAGTGCCCTGCGCACATCTGCTGCAGGGCATTTTTGTTGTGTTTAACCACTGGACCCCGCTGGCCGATCCGGCAGGGACCACAGTATGGTGTTGCTCCATGGCGCGATACGTTTTCATCACTGGCGGCGTGGTTTCCTCGCTCGGGAAGGGTCTGGCATCGGCTGCGCTTGGCGCCCTGCTTCAGTCCCGCGGTTACAAGGTCCGGCTTCGCAAGCTCGACCCCTATCTCAACGTCGATCCGGGCACCATGAGCCCGTATCAGCACGGCGAAGTCTTCGTCACCGACGACGGCGCCGAGGCCGATCTTGATCTTGGCCATTACGAGCGCTTCACCGGGCGCCCGGCGACCAAGCAGGACAACATCACCACCGGCCGCATCTATCAGGACATCATCGCCAAGGAACGCCGCGGCGATTATCTGGGCGGCACCGTGCAGGTGATTCCGCATGTCACGGATGCCATCAAGGCCTTCGTGCTGGACGGCAATGACGATGTGGACTTCGTGCTGGTCGAGATCGGCGGCACGGTGGGCGACATCGAGGGGCTGCCGTTCTTCGAGGCGATTCGCCAGCTGGGCAATGACCTGCCGCGCGGACAGGCGATCTACATCCACCTGACGCTGATGCCCTATATCGCCAGCGCCGGCGAGATGAAGACCAAGCCGACCCAGCATTCGGTCAAGGAGCTGCGCTCCATCGGCATCCAGCCGGATATCCTGATGATCCGCTGCGACCGCCACATTCCCGAGAACGAGCGGCGCAAGCTGTCGCAGTTCTGCAATGTGCGGGAGAGCGCCGTCATTCCGGCCTATGACGTGGCCTCGATCTATGACGTGCCGATCGCCTATCACAAGGAAGGCCTCGATGAGGAAGTCCTCAAGGCTTTCGGCATCACCGGCGCACCGGCACCCAAGCTCGACCGCTGGGAAGAGATCTCCCGCCGCATCGCCAATCCGGAAGGCGAGGTGACCATCGCCATCGTCGGCAAGTACACCGTGCTGAAGGACGCCTACAAGTCGCTGATCGAGGCGCTTGTCCATGGCGGCATCGCCAACAACGTCAAGGTGAAGCTGCAGTGGATCGAATCCGAGACCTTCGAAAAGGAAGATCCGGCGCCCTATCTTGAGGGCGTGGCCGGTATCCTGGTGCCCGGCGGCTTCGGAGAGCGCGGAGCTGAAGGCAAGATTGCCGCTGCCCAGTTTGCCCGCACCCGCAACGTGCCTTACTTCGGCATCTGCTTCGGCATGCAGATGGCGGTGCTGGAAGCAGCCCGCAACCTTGCAGGCATCACCAAGGCCAGCTCGACCGAATTCGGCCCTGCCGAAGAGCCCGTGGTCGGCCTGATGACCGAATGGACGCGCGGCAACGAAAAGGAACTGCGCAACGCGGGTGATGACCTTGGCGGCACCATGCGCCTTGGCGCCTATCAGGCGGCGCTGAAGCCGGGCTCTCGCATTGCCGAAGTCTATGGCAGCACCCTCATTTCCGAGCGTCACCGGCACCGCTATGAGGTGAACATCGGCTACCGCGAGCAGCTGGAAAGCTGCGGCCTCGTCTTCGCCGGCACCTCGCCGGATGGCGTTCTGCCGGAGACGGTGGAAATCACCGGCCATCCGTGGTTCATCGGCGTGCAGTACCATCCGGAACTCAAGTCCCGGCCGTTCGAGCCGCACCCGCTGTTCGCCTCCTTCGTCGAGGCGGCCATCAAGCGCAGCCGTCTGGTCTGACGGCCAAAGGCATCCGGCAGAGCCGGGCAGGGCAGGGAGTGAGGGGCATGGCAGCGGCGGCAAAGACACGCGGACTGGATCATGTGGTGATCGCGGTCCGGGATCTCGACCGTGCAGCAGAGGCTTTCGAGGCGCTCGGCTTCACGCTGACGCCCCGCGCCCGCCATCCCTGGGGCACGGAAAACCGTCTGGTGCAGCTGGACGGAGCTTTCCTTGAACTTCTGACGGTTCCGGCCGGTGCCGCCATTGTCCCGGCCACGGGAACGGCCTTCTCGTTTGGCCGTTTCAATCAGGACTTCCTGGAAAAGCGGGAAGGGGCCTCCATGCTGGTGCTGGACAGCACCAGTGCGGCGGACGACCGTGCGGCCTTTGCTGCGGCCGGACTTCCGGTGTTCGATCCCTTCTCCTTTGGCCGGGAAGCCACTGCACCTGATGGCACGGTGCGCAAGGTCGGGTTTGAGCTGACCTTCACCCGCGATGCGGATGCGCCGGAGACCGGTTTCTTCACCTGCCACAATCTCTATCCGGAAAACTTCTGGAAGCCGGAGTTCCAGCGCCATGCCAATGGCGCAACAGCACTGGCCGAAGTGATTCTGGTGGCCCGGGATCCTGCAGATCACCACATCTTCCTCGAAGGCTTCACCGGTGTGCGGGAACTCAGGGCCACCAGCCTTGGCATCGAGTGCCAGACGGCCCGTGGCAAGATCTCGATCCTGTCGCCTGTCGCCTACCGCCATCTCTTCGGCGATGCGGCGGCCGATGCGCTGCCGGGCGGACTGCCCTGCATTGCGGCCCTTCGGGTGACGGGGGCAGGTGTTGCCGCACGGTCGGTCATTCCCGCTGAAAGCCTCTGCGGTGTGACGCTGGTGCTGGAGCCGGCCTGACGCAGGATGTGTCAGGCCTGCCGGACTGTCTTCACCGGATGTTGACAGCTTCGTGGATAGTCTCAGAAAGTGTTTTTTTCCGGGTTGCGCCCAGCCGCCTTCCGGCATAAACACACCGCCAGCAGACGGGCGCTCCGGCGCATCTGTTTCCCTAGCGGGAGCGAGTAGCTCAGTTGGTAGAGCAACTGACTTTTAATCAGTTGGTCCAGGGTTCGAGTCCCTGCTCGCTCACCACTTCCCCTTTTTCCTGATTTTTGATCATTCATTCCATGTTGCCTTGTTGGGGATTGTCCCGCACGGCATTCGGAAACGCTGTTTTTGCATGAAGCAGATCATGCTTCCCATGCGTCTGCCGGACGCAGTTCAGCCGAAAGACTGTGAATCTGGTAAATTACACATCGTCAGTAGTGCAGATAAATTGGACTGTTTCGGCGAAAGATCACAAAAAGGAACCGGTCGCTTAAAAATTGACTGGAATGTGTACTGGCTTACTCATAAAATCTGATCACAGTAGGTGCGGTGGGTCGCAGGGGCTGAGGCATCCCGTTTGGGTTGCCGTTCGCCCCTTGGTATTTTTTGTCCTAACGCCAGAACAATCTCTGGCAGATTGGCTCGCTCGATGCCGGAAAACTCTGCTTCGCACTCGATGACCTCACCTGAGTTCGACTTCGTCAAAGCGAACATCGCAGCGACTCTCACCCTCGTGAACGCATTGATCCATCAAGGCGCAATCAACCGCGACCTGCTTGATGAGTTTCTGGCTGGCGTGATTTCCCAGCTGCCGCACAACCGTCAGACGCTCGCTTTGCGGCTGGTGCTGGACCAATGGCGCCAGGGACTGCGCGATGGCGGTGATGTTGGTGTCGTGATCCGGCCCAGCTTTGAAGTCGTCGACGGCGGACGCCAGGACGGCGGACGCCAGGACAGCTGAGGTACGTTGCTCTTTCCTCATCCAGCCTGATGGGTCGAAGCGGCCGCGCCCTGTCTCTGAGGAGGCGGCGCGCCTCGCGGTAAGGTGATCGGCGTAAGTCCCATTCCTCACGGGATGCGCGGTTCTGCCATCTTCATTTCATCCCCTGCAATGCGGTAAGACCTGTCCATGCATTGCGCGGGCCCCGGGCGGGCACGGCAGATTCGCTGACAAAGGTGGCGGGAATGATTCAGGAAGTAACACTGGCAGGCGCTGTTTTCGCCGGAGTTCTGTCCTTCGTTTCCCCTTGCGTGCTGCCGCTTGTGCCGCCCTATCTTGGTTTTATTGCCGGAACCAGCCTGGAAGAGCTGTCCGCCGATGACCGGACAGACGAAGCGGTGCGGCGCGTGTTCTTTGCCGCGCTTGCCTTCGTGGCCGGGTTCTCGACCGTTTTCGTGCTGCTTGGCGCCAGTGCTTCCTTCCTGGGGCAGATGGTGACGCAGCATATTCAGGTCCTCGGCTATGTCGCCGGTGTGCTGACCATCGTCATGGGGCTGCATTTCCTCGGTCTCTTCCGCATACCGCTGCTCTACCGGGAAGCGCGGGTGCATCTGGACCGCAAACCGGCTGGCCTCGCCGGAGCCTATGTGATCGGCCTCGCCTTCGGCTTCGGCTGGACCCCTTGCGTGGGGCCGGTTCTGGCGGCCATTCTGTTCGTCGCGGGCTCAGAGGAAACCGTGGCACGCGGCGCCATTCTCCTCAGCGCCTATGCCATGGGCCTCGGTATCCCGTTCCTGATCGCGGCGCTTTTTGCCGGCCCGTTCCTGCGCTTCATGCAGAAGGCCCGCCGCCACATGGGCAAGGTGGAGAAGGGGATGGGCGTGGTCCTGGTTCTCACCGGGATCATGTTCCTGACCGGCCAGATGGCTGTCTTCTCCTATTGGCTGCTCGAGACATTCCCGCAGTTTCAGGTGATCGGCTGATCCTCTCCAGATCACTGGAAACGGATCTCTGCCTACCGGAAACTCTCCAGAAGCGGCTCGCCCGAGAAGAGCGTGGGCGAACAGGCTTTCTGGTCCACTTCAAGACGCAGGCAGGCGACGGAGGCCGCGGCCGCATTGGCGAAAGGCCCGGCCAGAAGCCGCACGGACTCAGAACCCTCTCCAGCCGGCTGGGTCAGGGCGCGCAACCCGCTCATCTTGTCCGTATGGGCCGACGCGAAATTCTCCCAGCCGTCGCTCGCCGCGGAGCGTGAGGCATAACGGCCGATTTCAATGGCAAAGTCGCTGCGGCCAATACGGTCCGCGCTGCCAATGGTGCGTCCGGCCGGGTCAACCGGGCGGATCATCAGGGCTGCGTCGAGGTCCTCACGCTGGGTCTGTGCATCTTCCGGCGCGGGCTCGGGAGGAATGGCGGCGGTCGTTTCAGGGGCGGGCGTGCCGGATACCGGCAACCCGACGATCCGTACCGGCCGCACCGGTTCCGGCGTTGAAGAAAGCGCCGCGGTCCGCCCCTCGTAGGAACTGCCAGGCGACTCGGGCACGGCTCCTGCCGGTGACATGATGGCGCTGATGTCCGAGGCGGCAAGAGGCTTGGCCGCAGAGGAGCTTGTTTCCGCCAGGGTTTCCGGGGCTGGCCGTGTCTCGACAGTGGCCTGTACCGTCTTGCGTGGATCGGGTCTGGGCAGGCTGACGGCAGCCTGTGGGCGCTCCGCATCCTTGGGATCAAGCTTCGGCAGATCCCCCGCATCGTGCAGCGGCTCGCTCCGCTGCGACGTGCCGGCGGCAATGTCGGCAAGCCTTGGCTGCGCGGGCGCGGGGATGCTGTTCTCTACCGAGCCGGTGATGAGGCCGCCGCCGGTGCCGGTTTCGAGCGAGGCGAGCCTGTTCGAATAGCCGTCGCTGAACTCCGTCATCTGGAGGACACGGCGGCGCAAAGAGACCACCTCCCGCTGCAGCGTTTCCAGCCGTGCCTCGAGCAGCCGCATGGATTCCGCACCGCCCGTTCCAAGGGGAGAGGGGAGAATGCCGATGGAGACGGTTTCCCCATCCATCACGACGGCTTCCGTGCGGCCAATGCTGCCGGTTGGCCCGGAAACCTCGCCGGGAGGGGGCAGCATGATGCCTGCGTAAGCTTGCCCGCCGGAGGGGCGTGCCGGAGCAAACCAGTAGGCCGAAAAGCCGACGGTGCCAAACAGAAGCGCAAAGAGAGCCCAGGCGGCAATGTCGAGCCGTGCCCGGGCCATATCTGGCCCGGACGCCTTGACACCGGCATCCTTCTTGCGGCTCTCCACCTGGGCTATCCCGCTACGGCGAATCTGTTGCTATCCATGGGATATCTTGTCTCCAAACATGGTTAACGAACAGGGAATTACAGCGGTCCCGGGGAAGTCTTCTGCAGGGAACTGTGGATCGGCGGCTTGCATCTTTGGTAAAAGGGCAGGAAAAGGCTGAACAGGGATACAGAAGGCCTGCGGCGGTGCGCGGGCGGCCTGTGCCCATCAGCAAGACCGGCAGAAAGATCCCATGTCCAACCGCAGTCTCCTTTCCATCATCCTGGCCGCAGGCCTTGGAACACGCATGCAGTCCAGCTTGCCGAAGGTGATGCACGAGATCGGCAATCTGCCGATGATCGGCCATGTGCTGAAGGCCGTGAGCGGCGAAGGCAATCGCGTTGCCGTGGTCGTCGGGCCGGACATGCCGGCGCTGGAATCCCTTGTCGCAAAGCTCTCGCCCGGCGCGAGCTGCCACGAGCAGACCGAACGGCTCGGAACGGCCCATGCGGCACTCGCCGCCCGAAGCGCCCTGACGCCGGCGGCCGATGACGTGCTGGTGCTGTTTGGCGATACGCCACTGGTGACCGGGGACACCATTGCCCGCGTGCGGGCCGCTCTGGCGGCAGGAGCGGATGTGGCGGTTCTGGGCTTCGAAGCAGCCAATCCCTTCGGCTATGGCCGCCTGTTGATGCAAGGCGATCAGCTTCTCGCGATACGTGAGGAAAAGGACGCAAGCAACGACGAAAGAAAGATAAATTTCTGTAACTCTGGCATCATGGGCTTTCAGGGCGCTATTGCAGAGGAGTTGCTGTCAGCGGTTGGCAATAGCAATGCCAAGGGCGAGTACTATCTGACGGACGCCGTGGAGATTGCCAATGCACGCGGGCTGAAAGTGGTTGCAGCCACCACCAGCGAAGACGATGCGCGCGGCATTAACAACCGTTCTCAACTTGCTGAATGTGAAGAGATTTTCCAGAACAGAATGCGCCGCGCCGCGCTGGAGCGCGGCGTCACGCTGCAGGCTCCCGCCACCGTGTTCTTCTCCCATGACACGGTGCTGGAGCCGGATGTTCTGGTGGAGCCCAATGTGGTTTTCGGGCCTGGCGTGCATGTTGCCTCCGGAACCCGCATCCGGGCCTTCAGTCATCTGGAAGGGGCGACGGTCGGAGCGGATGCCACGGTCGGCCCCTATGCCCGTCTGCGCCCCGGTGCGGAACTGGCCCGCGATACCCATATCGGCAACTTCGTCGAGGTGAAGAACGGCAAGATCGGCGAAGGCGCCAAGGTCAATCACCTCAGCTACATCGGCGATGCCGTGGTGGGGGCAAAGACCAACATCGGCGCGGGTACCATCACCTGCAACTATGACGGTTTCGGCAAGCACCTGACGGAGATTGGTGCGGGCAGCTTCATCGGCTCCAACTCGACGCTCGTTGCGCCGGTAAAGATCGGCTCGGGCGCCTATGTGGCGGCTGGCAGCACGGTGACGGAAGAGGTGGCGGATGACGCCCTTGTCATCGGCCGTGCCCGCCAGAGCGTGAAGGAAGGCCGGGCCAAAGTGCTGCGCGTCCGCTTTGCTGCCGCCAAGGCCGCAAAGAAGAGCTGACGGATTGCTGCCTGTCATCGTCTGAAACAGGGTTTGATTTCAACAAACTGACCCGTCTCGTCTAACAGAGGCGGGTCAGATCGTTTCAAAGGGATTCATTTTCATGTGCGGCATCATTGGTATCGTCAGCCTGAGCGGCGTTGCACCGCGCCTCGTGGATGCGCTGAAGCGCCTTGAGTACCGGGGCTATGACTCGGCCGGCATTGCCACGCTGGAGAACGGCATCGTCACCCGCCGCCGCGCGGAAGGCAAGCTGCGCAATCTGGAAGCCGTATTGGAAAAGACACCGCTGCCGGGCGTCATCGGCATCGGCCACACCCGCTGGGCCACCCATGGCGCCCCGACCGTTTCCAACGCCCACCCGCATCAGAGCGGTGGCGTTGCCGTCGTGCATAACGGCATTATCGAGAACTATCAGGAACTGCGGGCCGAGGCGGTGGCCAAGGACTATCATCCGGTGACCGATACGGACACGGAAGTGGTGGCGCTGCTGGTCAATGCCGCGATGGATGAAGGGCTTGCGCCGAAGGAGGCAGTGGCCGCCGTGCTGCCGCGCCTGCGCGGCGCCTTCGCGCTCGCCTTCCTGTTCGAGGGCGAAGAGAACCTTTTGATCGGCGCAAGACGCGGCTCGCCGCTGGCCGTTGGCCACGGGGAAGGCGAGATGTTCCTGGGGTCAGACGCCATCGCGCTGGCACCTTTCACGGACCGGATCACCTATCTGGAAGAAGGCGACTGGGTCGTGCTCAGCCGTGACAGCCTCGCCATTTTCGACCGCCAGAATACGCCCGTCACGCGCCCGGAAAGCAAGTCGGCCGTCGGCGCTGCCATGATCGACAAGGGCAACTACCGTCACTTCATGGCCAAGGAAATCCACGAGCAGCCGGAAGTCATCGGCCACACCCTGTCGCGCTATCTGGACTTGAGCGCCCGCAAGGTGCGCCTGCCGGAAGGCACGTCGGTGGACTTCAGCAAGCTGACCCGCGTCGTCATGTCCGCCTGCGGCACGGCCTATTATGCCGGCCTCATCGGCAAGTACTGGTTCGAGAAATACGCCCGCCTGCCGGTGGAAATCGACGTTGCTTCCGAATTCCGCTACCGCGAGTTGCCCGTGTCGAAGGGCGAGATGGCGCTGTTCATCTCCCAGTCCGGCGAAACGGCGGATACGCTTGCCTCGCTGCGCTATTGCAAGCAGGAAGGCCTGACCATCGGCGCCATTGTCAACGTGCCGGAATCCACCATCGCCCGTGAGGCCGATGTGGTGTTCCCGACCGTCGCAGGCCCGGAGATCGGTGTTGCTTCCACCAAGGCCTTCACCTGCCAGCTGGCGGTTCTGGCGGCGCTCGCGGTCACCGCAGGCCGTCAGCGCGGCTTCATAACCGAAGCAGAAGAGGCCGAACTGGTCGGCGCTCTTGCCGAAGCGCCGGGTCTGGCCGTGCAGGCACTCGGCCTTGAGCCGCGCATCGAAAAGCTGGCTCCGGCCCTGTCGCGGGCATCGGATGTGCTGTATCTCGGCCGCAGCACCAGCTTCCCGCTGGCGCTGGAAGGGGCGCTGAAGCTCAAGGAACTGTCCTACATCCACGCCGAAGGCTATGCCGCCGGCGAGCTGAAGCATGGCCCGATCGCACTCATTGACGAAAACATGCCGGTGATCGTCATCGCCCCGCATGACGCCCTCTATGAGAAGACCGTTTCCAACATGCAGGAAGTGGCGGCGCGCGGCGGCAAGATCCTGCTCATCACCGACGAAAAGGGCGCTGCAGCCTCCGGCCTTGCGGCCAATGACCAGGTGGTGATGCCCGAACTGTCCGGCATCGTTGCGCCGATCATCTACGCCATTCCGACGCAGATGATCGCCTATCATGTGGCGGTGTTCATGGGCACGGATGTGGACCAGCCGCGCAACCTTGCCAAGTCGGTGACGGTGGAATGATCACGAGCCCCAAGCCCGTTATCGATACCTTCACCGAGGGGGACCGCCATCGTGTGGTCACCCTCTGGGGAGAGTGCGGCCTGACACGGCCCTGGAACGATCCGGACAAGGACATCGACCGCAAGGTCGCGGACAGTCCCTGGGGCTTCATCGTGCTGCGTCTGGGCAATGCCATCATCGGCAGCGCCATGTTCGGCTATGACGGGCACCGGGGCTCGGTGAATTATCTCAGTGTTCATCCGGCCCATCGCGGCAAGGGCTATGCCCGGCTGCTGATGCAGCATGGTGAAGCGCTGCTGCTCGCTCGCGGCTGCCCGAAGATCAATCTTCTGGTGCGGACCGGCAATGAAGAGGTAACCGGCCTCTACCGGCAGCTAGGCTATGTCCCCGACGATGTGGTGGAGCTGGGCAAGCGGCTAATCAAGGATGATTGATTTTATAAATCAATTGGGTGTGCAGAAAAATTGAAGCATAAATTTAGATAGCTTCAGCTGCGCGGGTAAGATGGCCGCGATAGAACATAGGCGGCGCAGGCCACCATGAAGGCCAGAACGCCGAGGGCCAGCGGCCAACCGGGATGGGCGCCGAGCCAGAACATGCCATATCCGAAGGCCATGCCGCCCGTGGCATAGAGCTTGGCGCGCGGCGGGATGACGCCGTGCTCGCGCCAGGCGATGACCTGCGGCCCGATGGACGGATGGGCCAGAATGCGCGCCTCAAGCTCTGGCGAGGACTTGGCAAACATGGCGGCGGCGAGAATGAAGAAGATGGTGCCCGGCATGACCGGCAGGATGGCGCCGATCACTCCGAGGATCACACATAAAATTCCTGCTATCCGGTATGCTGCACGCCGCAAATCATCTCTCCGGTGTCCGTTTTTGCCCTATGATGCACCGCATGATGGGCGGGCCTGGAGCTGAAATCCGGAACTCTGCAATCCGGTTTACGCCCCTCAAGCCAAATAGGGAAGGCCGAATTCCCGGCAAGTGAAGCGAGAGGATATCGATGGAAGAGCCATCCAGCCAGGAACCAGCGGCGCATGACGTGCCGCACCGGACGCGAACAAGCTTTGGCGCAAGACTGCGCAACTCGTTTCTGGCAGGACTCGTCATTGCAGGGCCGGTGGGCATCACCCTCTGGCTGACATGGTCTTTCATCCAGTGGGTCGATGCCCTGGTCAAGCCCGCGCTTCCGCCGGCCTATAATCCGGATAACTATCTGCCCTTTGCCGTGCCGGGCTTCGGTCTGATCGTGGCCTTTTCGGCCTTGTCTCTCACGGGCTTTCTGGCGGCCAACTTCCTTGGCCGGACGCTCATAAACTTTGGCGAGCGCATCGTCGCAACGATGCCGCTTGTTCGTAGTCTTTACAAGGGCTTGAAGCAGATTTTTGAGACTGTACTTGATGAAAAAGGAGCCAGTTTCAAGAAAGCCGCCCTGATCGAGTACCCACGGAAGGGCACCTATGCCATAGTCTTTGTCGCGACCTCCGCCAAGGGCGAGGTGGCGCAGAAGCTGCCGGAGACGGAGGATGGCGGCGGGCATATGGCCGTGTTCCTGCCGACCACACCCAACCCGACCTCCGGCTATCTGCTCTATCTGCCGCGCAAGGATGTGATCGAACTGTCCATGACGGTCGAGGAAGCGGCAAAGCTGATCATCTCTGCCGGCCTGATTTCACCGGAGCATCCGAAAATCGCAGAGGCTTTGCCGGGTGCTGTTCAGGACCGTTGAATGCCTCTGAATGGCGAGATCACCATCAGGCGCCTGTCGAAGTTCTCGATCGTTGAAGGTGAGAGGACTTCGTCCGGATCTGCGCCGGGAAAGATCACATGACGTCCACTGACTGCGATGATCTTGGTGACCGGTACCATGCCAATGGCATCGTCCTGGCCAACGCCAGTCCGGCATCGGCCGCCGGTGCTCTCGATCCACGCCATGTAGTCGCCAAGAGTCGTTTTGCTCATGCTGCCCTTGGAATGGGCTTGGCGTCACGCTCCAGCGCACCATTTTCGTAGATGGCCTCAAAGAAAGCGGGTGCCGGATCAATCATTTCAAACAGGCTGATCTGCCGTGATTCCGCCTCATGGATCTCGGCTGCCAAAGCTGCATCAAAGCGTAGTTTTGCTTCTTCGGATGATCTTCCTTGCGCGCAAATGTCGAGTTCAAGGCCTTGAGCGATGAAAAGCTCACCCTCTCTAAAAACGACGACCCTTATGCTCTCAAGCTCTCTCATGACGGTACAGGCTCCAGTCACTTTTACTCTTCACATATGGAGCAGCTTTACAAGTGTGAAAGCCGTTAAAATGAGGAGGAGCCGGAGCTTCCGCCCGTGAAACTTACCCGGCCCGCAGCAGGCGGATCGCTTCGTCGCGGGCAAAGAGATAGAGCAGGATGCGCAGGGCCTGACCGCGCGGGCCTTTCAGCTCCGGATCGGTCTCAAGGATCAGGCGGGCATCGTCGCGAGCGGTTTCCATGAGGTCTGGCCGCGCCTCTTCGCCCGCAAGGCGGAAGCCGGGAGCGCCGGACTGGCGGGTGCCGAGGATTTCGCCTTCGCCGCGCAGGCGCAGGTCTTCCTCGGCGATGAGGAAGCCGTCATTCGTCTCGCGCATCACCGCAAGGCGGGCGGCAGAGGTTTCGCCCAGCGGCCCCTTGTAGAGCAGCACGCAGGAGGACGGCCTGTCGCCGCGCCCGACACGGCCACGCAGCTGATGCAGCTGGGCAAGGCCGAAGCGCTCGGCATGCTCGATCACCATGATCGTCGCATCGGGAACATCAACGCCCACCTCGATCACGGTGGTGGCGACGAGAACGCGGGCCTGGCCTTCCTTGAAGGCGGTCATGGCCACGTCCTTCTCTTCCGCGCTCATGCGGCCATGGACGAGCGCGACGGGCATCTTCAGTTCCTGCGACAGGTGCCGGTGCCGGTCCTCGACGGCGGCAAGGTCGACCTTTTCGGATTCCTCCACCAGCGGGCAGACCCAATAGACCTTCTGCCCCTCGGCCACCGCCGCCTTGATGCGCGCCATCATCTCGCCCATGCGCTCCAGCGATACGGAGACGGTGGTGATGGGCTTGCGGCCGGCGGGCTTGCCAATGAGGCGGGAGACGTCCATGTCGCCGAAATAGGTCAGCACCAGCGTGCGCGGGATGGGCGTTGCCGTCATCACCAGCACATCGACGCCCTTGCCCTTGGAGGAAAGCGCAAGGCGCTGATGCACGCCGAAGCGGTGCTGCTCATCCACCACGGCAATGCCAAGGTTCTGGAACTCGACCGAGCCCTGAAACAGCGCGTGGGTGCCGACGACCAGATCGATGCTGCCGTCCAGCAATCCGGCCTGCGTCTCGCGCCGCGTTTTGGCGCTGTCACGGCCGGTCAGCAAGGCAATGCGGATGCCGGAGGCTTCGCACAGCGGGGCCATGGAGGCGAAATGCTGGCGGGCGAGGATTTCTGTCGGCGCCATCATCGCTGCCTGCGCGCCGGATTCGATGACGGCCGCCATGGCCAGCAGGGCAACGATGGTCTTGCCCGCGCCCACGTCACCCTGCACCAGCCGCAGCATGCGGTGAGGGCTCGCCAGATCCGCCTCGATCTCGGCAACCGCCTGCGTCTGGCCTTCGGTGAGTGTGAAGGGAAGGGCGGCGAGGATCTTTGCCTTCAGCGCGCCGCTGGCCATGCGCGGCGCGCCATCCAGCTTGCGCATGGTGGCGCGCACCAGAGCCAGTGCCAGCTGGTTGGCGAGATATTCGTCATAGGCAAGGCGGGCGCGGAAAGGGGATTCGGGGCCAAGATCGCCGGCCTTTTCCGGCCGGTGCATCCGGGCCAGCGCCTCGTCGAAATCCGGCCAGCCCTTGCGGGCGGCAAATTCCGGGTCGAGCCAGTCCGGCATCACCGGCAGACGGCCCAGCCCGGCGGCAATGGCCTTCAACAGGGTGCGCGAGGCAAGGCCGGCGGTCATCGGATAGACCGGCTCCACATCCGGCATGGTGTCGGCCTCTTCGGGCGTCAGCACATAGTCCGGATGCACCATCTGCGGTCGCTCGTTGAACCACTCCACCTTGCCGGAGATGATCCGCCGCCCGCCCACGGGCAGGGTCTTTTCCAGCCAGTCGCGGTGGGCATGGAAGAAGACAAGGGCGATCTCGCCGGTCGGGTCGCTGGCAATGATGCGATAGGGCGCCTTGCCCTGGCGCGGTGAGGGCAGGTGCCGCTCCACCACCACGTCCAGCGTGGCGATCTCGCCATTCTCGGAATGGGCAATGCCCGGCCGGCGGCGCCGGTCGATCACCCCGTGCGGCAGGTGGAACAGCAGATCGAGAACGCTGGCCTCGCGCCCCGGCGTGCTACCGGTCAGCCCGTCCAGCAGCTTGGCGATCTTCGGGCCGATGCCGGGCAGCACCGAAACCGGAGCAAACAGGGGATCGAGAAGAGAAGGACGCATGGCACAGGAATCCGCAACACCGATGCCGCGTTTTGGCATGGTCTGGCGGCAAGGGCAATGAAACCTCTTGAAGCTTCGGGCCCTTCACCCCAAAACCTTGACCTGACAGAGCCGGTTTGCGGCGCTATATAGCTCGGACGATGAGCTGTCCCGTTTGCGCCGGACGCGGAAACCCCGCGCTCCGGCTGCAGGCGTCAGGACGGCATGAGCCCGGCAACGCGGAGAGACATGATGAGCGGCACAAGTGCAGATATGGCGGCAGCACAGGATGATGCCCTGACCCACCGCAAGAAGCGCATCCTGTTCCGCACTTGGCACCGGGGCATGAAGGAAATGGACCTTCTGTTCGGCGGCTTTGCCCAGTCCGAACTCGACAAGCTGACGGCAGCCGAACTCGACGAGATGGAAGAACTGATCAACGTCAACGATCAGGATCTCTTTGCCTGGATCACCGGCAGCAAGCCCGTTCCGGCAGAATGGGACCGTCCGCTCTACCGGCGCATGCTCGCCTTCCACAACATCACGTCCAGCCGCACCGCCTGATCCGGACGGATCGTCAGTCCGCAAACGCACCTTTGCGCGCCGCACAGCATTTCAGGGATAAGAACCGTGTTCGAGAGCCTTCTCCGCGACAAGGGCAACATCACGCTGGCCAGCGTGCCGGATGGGGCCGAGGCGCTGGCGCTTGCACGCATTCTGGACGAGGGGCCGAAGCAGGGGCTTTGCGCCGTCTTCGTCGCCCGCGATGCCACACGGGCGCAGGGGCTCATCGAGGCGCTGAGCTTCTTTGCACCCGATGTGGAAGCCCTGTCGCTGCCTGCCTGGGACTGTCTGCCCTATGACCGTGTGTCCCCGAACCCGGCCATCAGCGCCCGGCGGCTGCTGGTGCTGGGCGAGCTGGCGCGGGGCTTGCAAGGCGCTGGCCGCAAGGTGCTGGTCACCACGGTCAACGCCGCCGTGCAGCGGCTGCCGGAGCGCAGCTGGGTGGCGGGCCAGACCTTTTCCTTAAGTGCAGGCACGCGCGCGGATCTCACCTCCATCGCCGCCTGGCTGGAGCTCAACGGCTTTTCCCGCACGCCGACCGTGCGCGAGACCGGCGAATATGCGGTGCGCGGCGGCATTCTCGATCTCTTCGCGCCCGGCGCGGAGGCCCCTGTCCGCCTCGACTTCTTCGGCGACACGCTGGAGACCGTGCGTGCCTTTGATCCGGAGAGCCAGCGCACCACCGCGCCGGTGAAGAAGCTCGATCTGGTGCCGATGAGCGAGGTGGTGCTGACGGAAGAGGCGATCTCCCGTTTCCGCCGCAACTACATCGGCCGCTTCGGCGCGGCGCGGCGCGAGGATATTCTCTACCAGTCGGTCAGCGAGGGCCGCCGCTACGCCGGCATGGAGCACTGGCTGCCGCTGTTCCACGAAACGCTGGAAACCCTGTTCGATTATGTGGAGGGTGTGCCGCTCGTCCTTGATTCCCGCGCAGCAGATGCCCTGCGCGAGCGGCTGGATCAGGTGGCCGAGCACTACACCGCCCGCAAGGACGCGCTCGACAACGGCCATCTGGCCGGGTCCGTGCCCTATATGCCGGTGGAAACCGGCGGGCTCTATCTGGCACCTGAGGAATGGACCTCGCGCCTCGCCGATGCCGCCAGCTGCCAGATGGATGTGTTTACGCCGCCGCCGGGTTCCGGCCGTCAGGTGGTGGATTTCGCCGGCCGTCAGGGTCGCAACTTCGCCGCAGAGCGTGCTGCAGGCGACGTCAACATCTTCGATGCGCTGGTGCGCCATGTGCGGGCGCTGGTGGCCGAAGAGCGCAAGGTCATCCTGTCCTGCTGGAGCGAAGGCTCGCGCGACCGGCTGGGGCAGATCCTGTTCGACCACGGGCTGGAGCTGGCCGCGCCCGCCGATACCTTTGCCAACATGCAGGCCCTGCCGCCGCGCACGGTGGCGCTCAGCCTTCTCGGCCTTGAAACCGGCTTCGAGGTGGACCGGCTGGTTTTCATTTCCGAGCAGGACATTCTCGGTGACCGGCTGGTGCGCAAGGGGCGGCGCAAGGCCAAGGGCGCCAATGTCCTCACCGAGGCCACCAGCCTGTCGGAAGGCGATCTCGTCGTCCACGTCGACCACGGTATCGGCCGCTTCATCGGCCTGAAGACCATCGAGGCGCTTGGCGCACCGCACGACTGCCTGGAACTGCAATATCACGGCGGCGACAAGCTCTATCTGCCGGTCGAAAACATCGAGCTTCTGACGCGCTACGGCTCGGAAGAGACCGATGTGCAGCTCGACAAGCTGGGCGGCGGCGCCTGGCAGGCGCGCAAGGCGCGCATGAAGAAGCGCATCCTTGAGATTGCCGATGGCCTGATCAAGACCGCCGCTGCCCGTGCCCTCAAGACCGCGCCTGTGATCGAAACGCCGGAAGGCGTCTATGACGAGTTCGCCACCCGCTTCCCCTATGACGAAACGGAAGACCAGCTGACCGCCATCGACGCGGTGTTCGAAGACCTGTCCTCGGGCCGCCCGATGGACCGGCTGGTCTGCGGCGATGTGGGCTTCGGCAAGACGGAAGTGGCCCTGCGCGCCGCCTTTGTTGCCGCCATGTCCGGCCGTCAGGTGGCGGTCGTGGTGCCCACAACGCTACTTGCCCGCCAGCACTTCCGCACCTTCTCGACGCGCTTCCACGGGTTGCCGGTCAACGTCGCCCATGCCTCGCGCCTCGTCAGCCCGAAGGAGCTTTCGGCCACGAAGAAGGGGCTGGAGGACGGATCGGTCGATATCGTCGTCGGCACCCATGCGCTGCTCGGCACGGGCGTGAAGTTCCGCGATCTCGGCCTTCTCATCATCGACGAGGAGCAGCATTTCGGCGTGAAGCACAAGGAGCGGCTGAAGGAGCTGAAGTCGGACGTGCATGTGCTGACGCTTTCGGCCACGCCCATTCCGCGCACCCTGCAGCAGGCGCTGACGGGCCTGCGCGAGTTGTCGCTGATCGCAACGCCGCCGGTGGACCGTCTCGCCGTGCGCACCTTCATCTCGCCGCTGGATCCGCTTGTGGTGCGCGAGGCGCTGCTGCGCGAGCATTACCGCGGCGGCCAGAGTTTCTATGTCTGCCCGCGCGTGTCCGATCTTGCCGAGCGGGCTGAGTTTTTGGCGGAAAGCGTGCCGGAGGTGAAGGTGGCCATCGCCCATGGCCAGATGGCGGCGGGGCAGCTGGAAGACGTGATGAATGCCTTCTACGAGGGCAAGTATGACGTGCTGCTGTCCACCACCATCGTGGAATCGGGCCTCGACATCCCCACCGCCAACACGCTGATCGTGCACCGGGCCGACATGTTCGGTCTTGCCCAGCTCTACCAGATCCGGGGCCGCGTCGGCCGTTCCAAGACCCGCGCCTATGCACTCTTCACCGTGCCTGCCGCCGGCAAGCTCACAGCGACGGCGGAGCGCCGCCTCAAGGTGCTGCAATCGCTGGAAAACCTCGGCGCCGGCTTCCAGCTGGCCAGCCACGACCTCGACATTCGCGGCGCGGGCAATCTTCTGGGCGAAGAGCAGTCCGGCCACATCAAGGAAGTGGGCTATGAGCTTTACCAGCAGATGCTGGAAGAGGCGGTGGCGCAGCTGAAGGATGGCGGGAACGAGCTTGGTGAAGACCAGTGGTCGCCGCAGATCAATGTGGGGACGCCGGTCCTCATCCCGGAAGACTATGTGCCCGATCTCAACCTGCGCCTGTCGCTTTACCGGCGCCTCGCCGATCTGACGGAAGCGCAGGAAATCGATGCCTTTGGCGCGGAGATGATCGACCGCTTCGGCCCGCTGCCGGAAGAAGTGCAGCACCTGCTGAAGATCGTCTTCATCAAGGGCCTGTGCCGCAAGGCCAATGTGGAGAAGGTGGATTCGGGGCCGAAGGGGATCGTCATCTCGTTCCGTAACAGCGAGTTTGCCAATCCTGCAGGGCTCGTCGGCTACATCGCCGAACAGGGCGTGCTGGCCAAGATCCGCCCGGATCAGAAGGTGGTGCTGTCACGAGACTGGGAGCGGGCGGAAGACCGGCTGAAGGGCACGGCTGTCATCATGTCCAAGCTGGCAAAGCTGGCCGGAGGCGGCAAGGCGGCGGCTTGAGCCGGGAGGATCGGGGCGGGGCCGAACAGAATTGAGCAGCGCAGAGCGGGGGCAGGGCGCAGGCCTTCTCCCATCACGCCTTCTGCGCTCCTTCAAGGCTGTTGTGCAAACCCCGCCGCAGCAACAGATTTCCGGACAGCCGCCACAATTGCGCAAGACTCTGTTAAGCGAGTCCCGGCACACTGCGAGGAGTTTCAGACCCCACGTGTCCAGTAGGTCGACAAGTGCCCGCAACCACCCGTCAGCGCAAAAAATCCTTTCTTGGCAGTCTCGTTATCCCGGTCGCATCAGCTGCTGTGCTTGGTTATTTTGCCTTTCATGCGGTGAATGGCGAATTCGGCATGGCCGGGCGCGAGCGTCTGGACCGTCAGGTGGCCCAGCTTGAGGCGGAACTGGCAGAGATCAAGTCGGTGCGCGAGCATCTGGCCACGCGCGTGGCGCTGCTGCGCCCGGAAAGCCTTGATCCGGATATGGTGGATGAGCGCGCCCGCGTCATCCTCAACGTCGTGCAGGCGGATGAGCTGATCATCATGCGCGGCCGCTCCGTTGCGGCGAGATAACTGAAAAACAGTTTATATCGCCAAAATAACCGAAATCAGGTTAAGTGATAAAAATCAAATCATTTCAGTTGGTTGGTCAGTATTACCGCGCTGCACTCAACCTCTTGGATTGACAACAGCAAGCGGTTACCTTCCGCTTGCTGTCTAGGGGAAACGCCACGCAGAGACGAGGGACATGGCCGCTACAAAACAATCTTCCGCCGGCGCACGCGCGAAGGGCGCGTCCGGTCAGGGTGGTGCGGGCAATGCTGCCGCCGCCATCGCAAAATTCACGAAGGACGAAGAGCTTCACGCCTACCGTGAAATGCTCCTGATCCGCCGCTTCGAAGAAAAGGCCGGCCAGCTTTATGGCATGGGCCTCATCGGCGGTTTCTGCCACCTTTACATCGGTCAGGAAGCTGTCGTCGTCGGCATGCAGATGGCCAAGGTGGATGGTGACCAGATGATCACCGGTTACCGCGACCACGGCCACATGCTGGCCATGGACCTTGATCCGAAGGGCGTCATGGCCGAGCTGACCGGCCGCCGTGGCGGCCTGTCGAAGGGCAAGGGCGGCTCGATGCACATGTTCTCCAAGGAGAAGCACTTCTATGGCGGTCACGGCATCGTCGGTGCGCAGGTTGCGCTCGGCACCGGCCTTGGCTTTGCCAACAAGTACCGCGGCAACGGCAACGTCGCCATGGCTTTCTTCGGTGACGGTGCGTCCAACCAGGGCCAGGTCTACGAGAGCTTCAACATGGCCCAGCTGTGGAAGCTGCCGGTCGTGTATGTGATCGAGAACAACAAATACGGCATGGGCACGAGCGTCGAGCGCGCTTCGGCCACCACCGACCTGTCCCAGCGCGGTGCCTCCTTCGGCATTCCGGGCGAGCAGGTTGACGGCATGGACGTGCGCGCCGTGAAGGCTGCTTCCGACCGGGCGCTTGCCTGGTGCCGTGAAGGCAATGGCCCCTACATCCTGGAAATGGTGACCTACCGCTACCGCGGCCACTCCATGTCCGACCCGGCGAAGTACCGCTCCAAGGACGAAGTCCAGAAGATGCGCACCGAGCATGACCCGATCGAACAGGTGCGCGCCCGCGTGCTTGAAAACGGCTGGGCCACCGAGGACGATCTGAAGGAACTCGACAAGGACGTGCGCGCCATCGTCGCCGAATCGGCGGAGTTTGCGCAGAACGATCCGGAGCCGGATGTGTCCGAGCTCTACACCGACATTCTGCTTTAAGGCCGGGGGGAATACATGCCGATCGATATTCTGATGCCGGCTCTCTCGCCGACCATGGAAGAGGGCAAGCTGTCCAAGTGGCTCAAGGCCGAGGGCGACAGCGTCAAGGCTGGCGACGTGATCGCCGAAATTGAAACCGACAAGGCGACCATGGAAGTGGATGCCGTGGACGAGGGCACGCTGGGCAAGATCCTGGTGGCCGAAGGCTCCGAGAACGTCAAGGTCAACACCAAGATCGCCGTTCTTCTCGCCGAAGGTGAGGATGCTTCCGCGGCTGAGGCCAGTGCTTCGGCCCCGGCAGCTGCACCTGCTCCGGCCGCTCCCGCACCTGCCGCCGCAGCTCCGGCTGCCGCTGCCCCGGTTCCGGCCCAGCCGGTCACGTCCGGCTCTGCCGACAGCGATGCTCCGGCCGGCACCGAGATGGTGTCCATGACCGTGCGCGAAGCGCTGCGCGATGCCATGGCCGAGGAAATGCGCCGTGATGGCGACGTCTTCATCATGGGTGAGGAAGTTGCCGAGTACCAGGGCGCCTACAAGATCACGCAAGGGCTGCTGGACGAATTCGGTGCCAAGCGCGTTATCGACACGCCGATCACCGAGCACGGCTTTGCCGGTCTTGCCACCGGCGCTGCCATGACGGGCCTGAAGCCCATCGTCGAGTTCATGACGTTCAACTTCGCCATGCAGGCGATCGACCAGATCGTCAATTCGGCGGCCAAGACGCTCTATATGTCCGGCGGGCAGATGGGCGCTCCCATCGTATTCCGCGGCCCCAACGGCGCTGCGGCGCGCGTTGCCTCCCAGCACAGCCAGGACTACGCGGCGTGGTACAGTCACATTCCGGGCCTCAGGGTGATCCAGCCCTATACGGCGGCCGACGCCAAGGGGCTGCTCAAGGCCGCGATCCGCGATCCGAACCCGGTCATCTTCCTCGAAAACGAAATCCTCTACGGCCAGCATTTCGACGTGCCGAAGCTCGACGATTTCGTTCTGCCGATAGGCAAGGCACGGGTGCACAAGACCGGCAAGGACGCGACCATCGTCTCCTTCGGTATCGGCATGACCTATGCCGTGAAGGCCGAGGCCGAGCTTCGCAGCCTGGGCATCGATGTCGAGATCATCGACCTGCGCACCATCCGTCCGCTCGACTTCGACACGATCATCGCCTCGGTGCGCAAGACGAACAGGCTGGTGGTCGTGGAGGAGGGTTTCCCGCAGTCCTCGGTCGGCGATTTCATCGCCAATCAGGTGTCGCAGCGCGCCTTCGACTATCTCGACGCTCCCGTCATCACCATCGCCGGCAAGGACGTGCCGATGCCCTATGCGGCCAACCTTGAGAAACTGGCATTGCCGAATGTCGGCGAGGTTGTCGAAGCGGTCAAAGCCGTGACGTATCGCTGAGGGGGCGGGGAGGAAACCATGCCGATCAACATCACCATGCCGGCTCTCTCTCCGACCATGGAGGAGGGCAACCTCGCCAAATGGCTCGTCAAGGAGGGCGATCATGTTTCGCCGGGCGACGTGATCGCCGAGATCGAGACCGACAAGGCCACCATGGAGGTTGAGGCGGTCGATGAGGGCACCGTCGCGAAGATCGTCGTCCCGGCCGGAACTGAGGGCGTCAAAGTCAACGCGCTGATCGCCGTGCTGGCGGATGAGGGGGAAGACGCCTCCGCTGCGGCCATGGGCGGCGACGAAAAGAAGGCCGAAGCGCCCAAGGCTGAGCCGAAGCAGGAACTAGCAAAGGCTGAAGTCGCGAAGGCTGCGCCTGAAAAAGCGGAGTCCCCGAAGGTCGAGCCAGCCAAAGCTGAAAAGCAGGTTCCTGCTCCTGCTGGAAAAAGCCATGTTTCAGCCGAGCGCGTCTTCGCATCGCCGCTTGCGCGACGCATCGCCAAGGATGCTGGCGTCGAAATTAGCGCGGTTTCCGGCACCGGTCCGCATGGCCGCATCGTTCGCGCCGACGTGGAGGCGGCCGTGGCCTCCGGCGGTGCGAAGGCTGCACCCGCCGCGCCGCCCGCTGCCGCGCCCGCCGTCAAGCCGATGTCGGACGAGGCCGTGCTGAAACTCTTCGAGGAAGGCTCCTACGAGCTCATCCCGCACGACACCATGCGCAAGACCATCGCGCGCAGGCTTGTCGAGGCGAAGTCCACCATCCCGCATTTCTACCTCACCCTCGACTGCGAGATCGATGCGCTGCTGGCGCTGCGCGCCCAGATCAACGCGGCTGCCCCCGTCACCAGGACCGACAAGGGCGACGTTCCCGCCTACAAGGTGTCCGTCAACGACATGGTCATCAAGGCGATGGCCTTGGCGCTTCGCGACGTGCCGGCCGCCAACGTCTCGTGGACGGAAAGCGCCATGGTGCAGCACAGAAGCGTCGATGTCGGCGTCGCCGTGTCGATACCGGGCGGGCTGATCACGCCGATCATCCGCCATGCCGAGACCAAGACGCTGTCGGTGATCGCCACCGAGATGAAGGACCTGGCAAGCCGCGCGCGCAACAAGAAGCTGAAGCCCGAGGAATACAATGGCGGCACGACTGCCGTTTCCAACCTCGGCATGTTCGGCATCAAGGACTTTGCCGCCGTCATCAACCCGCCGCATGCGACGATCCTCGCGGTAGGGGCGGGCGAGGAGCGGGCCGTGGTGAGGAAGGGGCAGATCGTCGTCGCCAATGTGATGTCGGTGACGCTGTCGACCGACCACCGGGCCGTCGACGGCGCGCTCGGGGCCGAGATGCTCGCCGCCTTCAAGCGACACATCGAAAACCCCATCGGAATGCTGGTGTAGGCAGCACTAGGCGGGCAGACTGCCCGCCTTGCGTCCCGTCAGCTCAGAAAGCCTCGACCCGCCAGATCGCGCCTGACGGCGTCCCAGTTATCGTAGACGGCTGCCGCGCCATTCGAACTGAGCATATCGGCGTGGCCGTCATAGCTGTGCCCACCGCCGATATAGCCGATGGCCACCATGTTCGCGGCGACGGCCCCCTGCACGCCGAGAGGCGAGTCCTCAATGACCACGCAGTTTGAAGGCTCCGTCACCATCTTCTCCGCAGCATGTAGAAAGATGTCGGGAAACGGTTTGCCGCGCTTCACCATGGAAGAGCTGAAGACGGCATCGCCGAAATAAGGTGCGACGCCGGTGATGCTAAGGCTGTGGTGGATGCGTTCCAGCGACGAGGACGACGCCACGCAACGTGCAGCCGGCACGCTGTCGAGAAGGCGCTTGAGGCCCGGCGTCTCGACGAGCCTTTCGGTAAAAAGGGCTTTCGTCTCCGGCCATAGATCATCCTGGGCATGATCGGGCAGCTGGTGCCCCGTCAGATCCCTGATCCTGGCGACGATATCGGCCTGTTTCATTCCGAAGCACTGGGAAATGATATTGACGCCGACGCCGGGCATGCCGTGCTTTTCATAGACACGCTCATAGGCTTCCACCGCGAGCGGTTCGCTGTCGACGAGAACGCCGTCACAATCAAAGATGATCAACTTGTCTGTCACGCCGGAAGCGCCTCGCGAAAAGAATGGGGATAATTGTCCTGGCCGGGAACTACGAGCGACCGGAAACATGTGATGGCGACGGCTTTTGCAGGCCACGAAGCATGGCGGGGCGCGACCGCAGATCGTCGGGCAAAAGCCAGTTCGGCTCCGCCCCGAGGAACCGGTCGAGGAACGCGACGGCATAGGCCGGCATCTCCTCGGCATTCTCGCGGTAGGACCACCACGTCCTGAGGTCGTCCGCGCATTTGTCGATCGTCGGCGTCTCGCCGAATTCCTGCTCGCAGACCGCCGCGATCGCCGACACGCAGAAATTCGTGTAGAGGAATCCCTCCGGCCAGAAGGCGACGATTTCCGCCATTTCCGGATCGACCCCTTCGGCCTGCTGGAGACCGCGTTCGATCACCCGCGCCGGCGCGCGCCTTATCAGTTCGCGCAGCACGAGCCCGGCGGCGAAAATGACGAAATCGCCCCGGTCTACCCTGGCGAAGTCCTTCCTGGCCTCCATCGCCTCGACCCAGTCGAGAAACGCCTGCGCCAGCTTTATATCATCGATCTCAAAGCGCAGCCCGTAGATGGAGGCGACCAGCCGCGCATGGCTGCGGAACGTGACGCGGAACCAGCGCAAACGGCGCAACCGATGCCGCAGGTCGGGCATCGAAGCGAGTTCCATCTTGAAACGCATGTCCATGAGCTTCCTCCAGGCGAACGTTACCACCTTCGCTCCCGGCAGTCCAAAATCCGCGACCGGCTCGGGAGAGATTATACACATTGACATTGCAGAAAACAAATGTTCTGTGATTGCCTGATTTTCAGACTTCATCTAGCGTGCGGTGAAAATCGGCTTTGGAGGGAGCCAATGGCTATCTGGCAATGGGGACTTCTGGCGCTGTTTTGCGTATGGGCGCTCCAGTCGCTCGGCGTATGGCTGCAGATGCGGCACTATACCGACGTATTCAAGGGGGTGACCAACCAGTTCGACGATGGCTTCGTCGGTGCGGGCAACTTCCGCGGACGGTTCTCGAAGGGCACCATCGTCGTGATCGTCGTGACGCCGGACCTGATCGTGCGCCGGCTGCTCGTCATGAGCGGCCGCACGGTCTTCACCAAGTTTCGCAGACATGAAAAGTTCGAGGGCATGTCCCTCGATGTGCTCCGGTCCAATCCCGCAGTTCTGGGAGAGGGGGAACCGGGTGTGGCCGAGGCCGTGAAACGTGCGATCGAGCAGATCGACCGGGCACGGGCAGAGCCAAGTGGGAAGCCGGGACTGTCCGGTTTGAACGTAGCGAGCGCTTAGCGCAACCCCTTGCCTACAGGGACAAAAGGCAAGGAGGCTGAAGGAGGAGATATGTCAGTCTTTACAATGTTGGCACAGCATGCCGACATGGCCGTTCAGCACCTGCATGTCGCGGGCGCAATGGTCTCGGATGCTGCAATTCACCACGGAGCGGCTGGCCTCGATCACGCGCGCGATAACCTTGTCGTGCTCGCTCAGGCGACAACCGACACGGCGCCCGCCGTACCAGCGGCGCCCGGCGGCGACATCTCGGTCGAGGAGTTCAAGGACAAGCTCCAGAACGTAGCGCAGGAGGAGCAGCTCGGTTGGCTCACCGCGGCCGGCAAATATTTCATCGGCATCTTCCAGGAAGGCGGCAAGGTTTTCGCCGGCTTCGTCACCGGCATCATCCCGACGCTCGTCGTGCTGATGACGGCTTTCTACGCCATAACCGAACTGGTCGGCGAGCAGCGTGTGCACGGGCTGGCGCGCGGCGCCGGCAGGATCGCGCTGACGCGCTATACGGTGCTGCCGGTCCTCTCCGTCTTCTTCCTGACCAACCCGATGGCCTACACTTTCGGATCCTTCCTGGAAGAGAAGCACAAGCCGGCCTTCTACGACGCGGCGGTGTCTTACGTGCATCCGCCCCTCGGCCTCTTCCCGCACGTCAACCCCGGCGAATACTTCGTCTGGGGCGGCATCCTCGTCGCGCTTCTCGAACTTGAGAGCCGTGGCGCGGTGGCATCCGGCTACCACATCCAGGTCGCCATCTGGTACGCCATCGTCGGCCTGATCGTCATCCTCCTGAAGGGCATGCTCACCGAGCGGATCACCGCCATCATGGCGCGCCGCCAGGGCGTCGAGCTTTAATCGGGCGCGGGAGGAAAGATCATGGCAAAGACATACAAGGCCGTAAAGATTTCCCGTGGCTCGTCCGGTTGGGGCGGACCGCTGGTGATCCAGCCGACGGAACAGCGCAACAAGATCGTTTCCGTGACCGGCGGGGGCATCCATCCGCTTGCCGCCAGAATCGCGGAAATGACGGGAGCAGAAGCCGTCGACGGCTTCAAGGCCCCGCCGATCGAGAGTGAAATGGCGGTGGTCGTCGTCGACTGCGGCGGCACCGCGCGCTGCGGCGTCTATCCCCGCAAGCGCATCCCGACCGTCAACCTGACGCCGGTCGGACAGGCCGGCCCGCTCGCGCAGTTCATCACGGAAGACATCTACGTATCCGGGGTGAAGGCGGAAAACGTGACAATGGCAGACGGCTCCGAAGCCGTCACAACAGCAGGGGGATCTGCCGAAATGAGCACCGCACCGACCGATTCGCCGGCGGTCAAGGCGGCAAACGCCGCTCCGGAAGTCGAGGGCGGGATTGTCGGGCTGATAAGCTCGGTAGGCCGCGTCATGGGCCGCGTGGTCGGCATCTTCTTCAACGCCGGACGCCGCACAATCGATCAGGTCATCCGAAACGTGCTGCCATTCATGGCGTTCGTGACGATGCTGATCGGCCTGATCCTCTATACCGGCATTGGCGACGTCCTCGCCCAGCCCATGGGTCCGCTGGCCAACAACATCATCGGCCTGCTGATCATCTCCGCCATCTGCGGCCTGCCGTTCCTGTCGCCGATCCTCGGCCCGGGCGCGGTGATCGCTCAGGTGATCGGCGTCGCGATCATCGGCCCGCAGATCGCCAACGGCACGATCTCGCCGGCGATGGCCCTGCCCGCCCTGTTTGCCTACAACACGCAGGTGGGCTGCGACTTCGTGCCGGTGGGCCTGGCGCTCGGTGAGGCCAAGCCGAAGACCATCGAAATCGGCGTGCCGGCGGTCCTGATCAGCCGCCAGATCATGGGACCTGTGTCGGTCCTCATCGCCTGGCTGTTCAGCCTGGTGGTCCTGTAAGAAAAGCAGAAAGGTTCCGCCGCATGTCTGTATTGCTGAGGACACGGGTCACCGAAATCGGCCCAGAAGTGGCGGACCTTGCAGAGGGAGGCGTGGTCATCCTTTTCGCGGATGGCTCGCCGCCCGAACTCGCCGAAGTTTCGGTCCTGCACAGGACCGAAAGCGGACCAAGCGACGATGCGCCGACAGCCGGCGCATCGATCGCCATCGGCGGGGTAACCGCGACGATCACGGCTGTCGGGCCGAGCGCATGGGCCAAGGTGCGCGAGATCGGTCATGTCGTCATCAATTTCAACGGAGCGTCCGAGGCCGAGCGGCCGGGCGAAATCTGTGCTTCCGAGATCGATTCCCAGGCTCTTGTCGCTGAATTGAAGACCGGCGCGATCATCATCGTGGCAGCAGCCAGGCGCTAGACCGGCATCACTGGGTTAATAAGGGTAACACGCATGGAACGCTCGACGATCGTCAGAGTGCACGAGGGCCTGCACGCGCGCCCCGCAACGCGGTTCGTGAAACTCGCGAAAGGCTTCGAGTCGGACATCGAGATCATCCGCGACGGCAAATCCGCCAGCGCGAAGAGTTCGGTCAAGCTCATGCTGCTGTCCGTCAAGGAAAATCAGGAAGTGACCGTCCGCGCCAATGGCGCTGATGCCGCCGAGGCCATAGAGGCGCTGATCGGTTATCTGGAGAATCCGCGCGCCGGGCTTGACGAGAACGAAGGAGCGAACGCCGCTGCGGAGACGAGCGCGACGACCGTGCCACCCGTCACGCCCGCGATATCCGAGGCTCCCAAACCGGAGGCTGCCGAACCTGTCCGGCATGGCCTGCTGCAGGGAATAGCCGCCAGCGAGGGCGTCGCGCTGGGACGGGCGTTCGCGCATTTTCCGAAGGAGATCAAGCCTGCGCCGCGCACGGTGTCTGCGCAGGATTTCGATGCTGAAATCCACCGGCTGCACGGGGCCGTCGCGCAGGTTCGAGAGCGCATGACGAAGGCGCTGGCGAACAAGACGCTGGCGGAAAGCGACCGTGCGATCGTTGCCGCGCTGATGGACATTGCCGCCGACGAGGAACTGATCGGCAATGCCGAGAAGTGGATCCGGCAGGGCATGGACGCCGTATCGGCGATCATCGGCGCGACCGAGGCGACGGCAGCCCAGTTCGACGCGGTGGAGGACAGCTATCTGCGCGCCCGCACCGACGACATCAATGCCGTCGGCCGACAGATCGCGCTTGCTCTTCTTGGAGAGAAGGAAGCCGATCTCTCCTCCGTTCCCGACGGCGCCATACTGGTTGCAGACGACATCGGCGCGTGGGACCTTGCGCGAGCCCCCCTGAAACGCATCGGCGGCGTCGTGTGCGGCAAGGGCGGCGCAACCTCGCACATCGCCATCATCGCGCGCTCGCACGGCATTCCGGCCGTGCTCGGGCTCGGCGCGCAGGTCAGGGAACTCGCAAGCGCGTCCGACATCGCCATCAACGGCACGAAAGGCTGGGTCGCCGGCGATCCGGACGCCGGCACACGAGCCGAAATCCAGCAACTGGCGGAACAGGCGAAGAAGGAACACGAAAGACTCGCCGCCTTCAGGGACATCGTGACGACACGCAAGGACGGCAAGGTCATCGAGGTGGCGGCGAACCTCGGCTCGCTCGAGGAAATCGATGCGGCCAAGGAAGCCGGCGCGATGGGCGTCGGGCTTTTCCGCACCGAGCTTCTGTTCATGCGGCACACCCACCTGCCGTCCGAGGATTTGCAGGCCGAGACCTATGCGACGCTGGCCCGGGCTTTCGCACCCTATCCGGTGATCATCCGCACTCTGGACGTCGGCGGCGACAAGCCTGTTGCGGGAATCGAATTTCCGGAAGAGGAGAACCCATTCCTCGGCTGGCGCGGCATCCGCATGTGCCTCGACCGGCCGGATGTGTTCAAGACGCAGCTGAAGGCGCTGCTGCGCGCTTCCGTCCACGGCAATGTGAAGGTCATGCTGCCGATGGTCTCGGAGATCGGCGAGATCACACGCACGAAGGTGCTGATCGAGGAATGCTCAGCCGAGCTGCGCGATGCCGGGGTTGCATTCGCGCCATTCGAACTCGGGGTCATGATCGAGACGCCCGCCGCCGTCCTCATCTCGCCGGAGCTCGCCAGGCACGTCTCGTTCTTCTCGATCGGAACCAACGACCTCACGCAATACATCATGGCCGCCGACCGGCTTCACCCCGCAGTCGCACGACTGAACGACGTCACCAACCCGGCGGTCATGAGGGCTATCGAGATGACGGCGAAGGCCGGCATCGAAGCCGGCATCATGGTGGGCATGTGCGGTGAGGCGGCGGGGCGTGCCGATCTCGTCGCGCGCTTCGTCGGCATGGGCCTGACCGAGCTCAGCATGAGCCCGTCATCGATCCTGCGCGCAAAGAAGGCGGTCGCGGAAGCGCTTGCCTGAGATGACTTAGCGACCTGCCTCAGTTGAGATGCGTCAACAGACCGGCGAACAACGCGGCCAGATCGCCGACCGGGTCCTGCCCCTGAAGCGCCGCATGGATGCGCTGCTTGCGCACGTCGACGGCGAGCGTCGCCACCTCCATCAGCTCGTGGCCGGGCGCGCCCTCCATGTCCAAGGTCGCCAGCCCCGACGCGATCGCGATCGCCGAAAGGCAATTGGCCGCAACCGCCATGCCGGGCGCCGCATCCTGCAATACCTCCAGCCTGATCGGCTGCTTGCGAACCAGCTCCACCAGAAGCGACGCGCACAGATAGGCCACGAGCGCCACGCGTTCATCCGGATCGATATCGTCGTGCAGCTGCGCGATCGAGACAGCGTCATGCTTTCGCAAAGCCGCGTGAACCGTCGCGAAATCGCCTTCGCGGATGGCGAACCCGGTCAGCTTCTGCTGCTGGAGAAACAGCTTCGCGAGCTGGTAGAGGTCCCGTCGAAACGCACGCGCCCCGTCCAGCCTGTCTTCGGCCTGCGCGCGGAAATAGGCTTGCAGCGGCTGGGGCGCGAATATCCGCCGGGCGGAATCGGGCGGCGCAAAACGCTCGGCGAAGGTCATGGCGTCATCGAATGCGCTGACGGCGTGGCCGAGCAGTCCCTCGATCTCCCTGACCGGAAAAGGCTGGCCGCCTTGCCCTCCGGAGTGGCCGACGGAAGGCTTCAGCGCCGCTGGATTGTCATGGCGATGCTGCCGGACGATCGAGCGCAGGTCGCGCAACCGGTCCTTCACCAGAATTCGTACATCCTCGGACAATTCTCTCAGCATTTGGCGACCCATGTGAAGCAAATCTGCTTCTGTGTCAGGATACAGTGATGCAGTGGATCGGGTCAAACAATCCGGATGCGGCATGGTGCGCAAATGCCGCAGGTGTAAGCCGCGTTTCGCAGGTTTGCGTTCCTTTCCCGTCTGAATTATCGATTGATGAAACTCTGGAGATCCGATGGTGAAACGCGCCAGCCGCAGCAACGGGCGAGCAAAAACCGAAGAAGGCGCCACCTCCGGAAACGACCGGCGCGCGGACAGGCTGCGGATCAGGGCAGCCTGGATGTATTTCATAGAACAGATGACCCAGAACGAGATCGCTGACGTGCTGGGCGTGGGGCGCATCACCGTGGTGCGGATGCTTGCCGAGGCCCGCATGCGCAACGAGGTGAGGATCGCCATCGAAAGCGAGCTTGCCGAGACCGTTCGGCTGGAGCGGGAGCTGGAGCGTACCTTCGGGCTGGGGCAGGCGATCGTCGCTCCTGTCTCGCACGCCGACGCCGACCCGATACCGGCCATCAGCGCCAGAACCGGCGCGTTCCTGTCGGAAACGATGCGCGCGGACATGAGCGTCGGGGTCGGCTGGGGGCGCACGCTGTTCAGCACGCTGTCCTATATCAACCCCAAGTCGCTTTCCAACTTCAAGGTCATTTCTCTGCTGGGCGGCGTCGGCGTGGCGCGGCAGATAAACCCGGCCGAATTCGCCTGGCGCTTCGCGCAAGCCTTCCAGGGCGACGGCTATCTGATTCCTGCGCCGGCTGTCGTCGACAGCGTCGAGACCAAGGTCGCGCTGGTGGAGCGCTGCGGCCTGAGCGATATATTCAGCATGGCCGAGAACCTGGACGCCGTGCTTCTCAGCATAGGCGGTGGCGTCCCGGCCCATACGTCATATCGCGACGAGTTCATCGACGAGGCGAGCAAGACCTCGCTCGTCGCGCGCGGCGCGGTCGGCGACCTGCTCTTCCATTTCTTCGACCGTGACGGAAAGGTCGTGGACCATCCGATCAACGAGCGCGTCATGTCCGTCAACATCGAGACGCTGCGCAAGGCACCCATCCGGATACTAACGTCGGGCGGCCCCGAGAAGACGGAAGCAATGGCCGGTGCGATGAAGCTCCTTAGACCCACCGTGCTGATCACCGACGAGGAAAGCGCGCGCCGTCTGCTGGAGAAGGCATAGGCCAGATCATAGGGGCGGCGGCCGCTGCCCCGGCCAGTCCGTCCGGCGATGATATGCCTCGCCGAGTTGCATGATAGGCAGGTCCGCGCCGCGCCGACCGATCAGCTGCATTCCCATCGGCAGTCCGCCCGCCGAAAAGCCGGCCGGCACGCTGAGCGCCGGCAGTCCGGCGATCGAGGCCGGGACGACGACCTCCATCCACTGGTGATACGTCTTCATTTCCCGGCCTGCGACGGTCGCTGGCCATCGCATTCCGGCGTCGAACGGGAAAAGCTGTGCGCTCGGGAGGACGAGCGCGTCATATATCTCGAAAAGTCCGGCGGCGGCGGCAAACCATTCGGAACGCACGACACTGGCCTCATGGAGAGCCTCCGCCGAATGTCGCAGACCGCTCTCGATCTCGTAGATCATTTCCGGCTTCAGCAGTGCGCACGTTGCGGGATCGTCGTACAAAGCGCGCTTGGCGGCCGCGTTTGCCGTGCTGCGCAGGACGAGCCACGCGTCCCACATCCGCACCGGATCGAAGGGAGGCGTGACGCGCTCGACCGCGACCCCGATATCGGAGAACACGCCAAGCGCGGTCTCGCAAACGGATAGAACCTCGTTTTCGATCGCGAAATGACCGCTCCAGTCGCCGATCCAGCCGACGCGCGCGCCACCGGGCAGCGGCGCATCAAGCCCGGCAAGGAAGGACGACGCCTGCGGCAGCGCGTGCGGATCATGGCGCGCAGGCCCGGCGAGAACGTCAAGCAAGAGGGCGAGATCGCGAACCGTGCGCGCCATCGGCCCATCGGTCGAAATCTGGTTGAGGAAAAGGTCGCCAATCGGATCGCGCGGAATGCGCCCGAAGGACGGACGAAAACCATACACATTGCAGAAGGCGGCCGGGTTGCGGAGCGACCCCATCGTATCCGACCCGTCCGCCAGGGGGACAAGGCGCGCAGCAAGTGCGGCCGCCGCGCCGCCGCTGGAACCACCGGCGGTCCGTGACAGGTCGTAAGGATTCGCTGTAACGCCATGCACGGGATTGAAGCTGTGCGAGCCGAGACCGAATTCAGGCGTGTTCGTCTTGCCTATCAGAATCGCGCCTGCGGCACGGATGCGCGCTGCGAGCAGGTCGTCCTGTCGCGGAACGTGATTCCTGTAGAGCGGCGAGCCATGCGTCGTGCGGATGCCGGCGGTTTCGACAAGATCCTTGATCGCGAAGGGCATGCCGTGCAGCCGGCCTCGTGCGGGCGCATCGTCGGCTGCCCTTGCCTCGGCAATCAGTTCGTCGCGCGGACGAAGCGAGACAATGGCGTTGATGGACGGATTGATGCGGCCGATCCGGTCCAGGAACGCCTCCATCACCGCCACGCAGGAAACCTCGCGGGCGGCTATCGCCCGCGAGAGCGTTTCGGCATCAAGAGCCGTGAGATCGTTCATCGTGACCAGGCAGACGTTAAGCCGCTACTTGTTCAGGTCTGTCCAGATACGCGTATAGAGCGCATTAACTTCCGGCGGGCATGCCTGCAGGAATTCGCCTGCCGCCTGGAATTCGGCCGGAATGACCAGCTCAGGCGCGTCCTTCATGTCCGCGGGCATGAACTGATCCGAACCCTTTATGCCATTCGCGTATTTGGCGAAGGCCGATATCAGCGCGGCGTTTTCCGGGTCCATGATGAAGTTCATGAAAAGCTTGGCGTTCTCGACATTCTTCGCATCCTTGAGGATGGCGACGGAATCCATGAACAGCGGATAGCCTTCCTTGGGGTAGCCGAACTTGATGTCGGGATTGGCGAGGCGCGAGCGCATGATGGCGCCGTTCCAGTAGTAGACGCCGGCATAGTCTCCGGCCGGCAGCTTCTCGGTGACCGAATAGTCCATCGCCAGCCACTTCGGCTTGGCCTCGACCAGCTTGTCGCGGACCTTCTTCAGAAGTTCCTTGTCGTCGGTGCACCATTCCCCGCCGAGATATTTGATGGCCGCGAACATCACGTCGGTCATTTCGGGCTCGACATTGAGCTTGCCGACAAGCTCGGCCGGCGGATCGAGGAAGATCGCGGAGGTGTTGATGTCGCCGCCATAGACCTTGGTGTTAACGCCGATGCCGGACAGGCCCCACTGCCATGGGACGGTGTAGTGGCGGCCTTCATCCCAGGGCACGTTGACCCATCGCTCGTCCACATTCTTGAAATTCTCCATCTGGTCGGGACGCGCCTCCAGCAGAAGGTCCTCCTTGACCCAGATCGGGACATAGTTGGCTGACGGCACGACGATGTCGAACCCGTGTCCTCCGGCGCGCACCTTGGCGAGCGCGGTGTCGTTGGAGTCGTAGTCGGTGATGGTGACCTTGATGTTGTAAGCTTCCTCGAACTTCTTGATCATTTCCGGGCTGGTGTAGTCGCCCCAGTTGTAGATGTTGAGCTCACCCTCGGCCGATGCGGCTCCGGCAAAGGCGAATACCGAAATCGCTGCCGTCACAGCGGTCATTTTCCACTTCATGTCGTTCTCCCATTGGCTGCTTGAAATCGGGGCTGGCGATGATCAGGCCTTTTTCCGGTTGATGAAGAAGAAGGCGGTGACAAGAATAACCGACAGCCCGAGGAAGGCTGTCGCGATGGCGTTCACTTCGGGCGTGACCGAGCGGCGTATCTGTCCGAGCATGTAGGTCGGCAGCGTGTCCTGCCCGCCCGACTTGACGAATTCAGTGATGACGACGTCGTCGAGCGAGATCACGAAGGCGAGCATGAAGCCGGCGATGACGCCCGGTCTCAGCAGGGGCAGCGTCACATGGCGGAAGGTGTTCCAGGGCGTGGCGTAGAGATCGGCCGCCGCCCGCTCCAGCGTCAGATCCATGTTCTCCAGCCGCGCCCGGATGGGCAGGTAGGAAAAGGGTATGCAGAATGCCGTGTGGGCGAGGATGAGGTAGCCGAGGCCCGAATAGCCGGTCCAGACCTTGACGCGCGAGAACACGATCAGCAGGGCCACCGCCGTGACGATCTCCGGCACCATCAAGGGCTGGTTGATGAACGCGTATTTGAAGCCAAGGCCGCGATAGGGTTCGGTGCGCGTGGTCGCGATTGCCGCCATCGTCGCCACGAGCGTCGCGGCGGTAGCGGCACAGGTCGCGATGATGAAGGAGCGCAGGGCCGCGTCCTGCACCGCGCCGTTCTTCGATGCCTCGACGAACCAACGCAGCGAAAACCCGCCCCATGAAGTCACCGAATCGCTGGCGTTGAAGGCATAGGCCACCAGCGTCACGATCGGGAGGTAAAGCAGGGCGAAGGTGATCATGGTCACCGAGGCGAAGCCCGGTTGCGTGCGGATGTCGAAGTGCCGGCTAGCCATACCGCGCTCCCGAACGCGAGGCGTTGCGCACATAAAAGAGCAGCGCGATCATGACGAGCACCATCAGGGTGATGGAGAGTGCCGCTCCCAACGGCCAGTTCCGGCCTTGGCCGAACTGCAGCTCGATCAGGTTGCCAAGCATCATGTTCTTGCCGCCGCCGAGCACGCGCGGAATGACATAGGCACCCAGAGAGGGGATGAAGACGAGGATCGAGCCGGCCACGATGCCGGGCTTCACGAGCGGAATGATGATGCGCCAGAGCACGCTGAGCCTGCCAGCATAGAGATCGTAACCGGCTTCTACCAGGCGGAAGTCGAGCTTCTCCATGCTCGCATAGAGCGGCAGCACCATGAGCGGCAGATAGACGTAGACCATGCCGAACAGGATCGCCCAGTCGGTGAACATGATCTGCAGCGGCTGGTCGATGATGCCGGTCGCGCGAAGCAGCGAGTTCAGGATGCCTTCGTTGCGGATCACCTGCTGCATCGCGAAGGTACGGATCAGGAGGTTGGTCCAGAACGGAATGGTGACGAGGAAGACCCATATCTCGCGCGTATTGCGCGGGCGTGTCGCGATGAAATAGGCGGTCGGGAAGCCCAGCAGCAACGTCGCCACGGTCGTTATGATCGACAGCCTGAGCGAGCGCCAGAAGATCGACAGGTGGGCATCGGCAAAAGACAGAGTATCGTCGAAGATGTCGCGCTGAAGGAAGACCGAGAACCAGCCGTCGAGCGAGAACTGCCCGAACTTGACGTCGCCATAGTCGCCCTTCGCCATGAAGGAATAGGCGAGCATGACGAACAGCGGACCGATCGCGGCGACGAAGATAACGATGAGCGCGGGAGCCGAAAGCAGCCATCGCGAACGCACATCGGCGCGCCTGGCCTGTCTGGCGATCTCGGCAGCCGTCGCCATCAGTCCCTCAGCACCTGGGCGGCATCGTCCGCAATCTCGACGCCGACCCGATCGCCGACCTCGAAACCGCTGGATTGCGATCGCGCATTCTGCTGCCGGACGGTGAACAGCACGCCGTCGTCGAGCCTGATATGGACGTGGGTGTCGGTTCCAAAATAGACCACGTTCTCGACCGCGCCGGACAGCTGTCCGCCCGTCTTCACCGCGCGCGCGTGCTCGGGGCGGACCACCACGGTCGCCTCACCCCTGCCTTGCGAAAATCCCTCGGCGAGCGTCGCGGCGATTTCCGCGCCGGACGCAAGCCGCAGGCGAGCGACGCCGTTCGCGGTGCTGATGACGGTCGCGGTCAGCAGGTTGGACTCGCCGATGAAACCGGCCACGAAGCGATCAGCCGGCTTGTCGTAGATGTCGCGGGGCGCGCCGACCTGGAGGACCTTGCCGCGCGACATCACGGCGATCCGGTCGGACATGGTCAGGGCCTCTTCCTGATCATGCGTCACGAAGACGAAGGTGATGCCGGTTTCGCTCTGCATTCGCTTGAGCTCGATCTGCATCTCCTTGCGTAGCTTGTAGTCGAGCGCGGACAGAGGCTCGTCCAGCAGCAGCACCTTGGGGCTGGGGGCGAGCGCCCTCGCCAGTGCTACCCGCTGCGCCTGTCCGCCGGAAATTTGGTCCGTGCGGCGCTCTCCCAGCTCTTCCATATGGACGAGCCTGAGCATGGCGGACACGCGCGCGGCGGTTTCCTCCCTGGGCCTTCCAAGCATACGCAGGCCGAACGCGACGTTCTCGGCGACAGTCAGATGCGGGAAAAGCGCGTAGCTCTGGAAGACGGTGTTCACGGGACGTTTGAAGGGAGGCAGCCCCGCAATATCCTCGCCATAGAGCCTGATCTCGCCTTCCGTCGGATATTCGAAACCGGCGATGAGCCGCAGGAGCGTGGTCTTGCCGCAGCCGGAAGGCCCCAGCAGCGTGAAGAACTCGTTTTCGCGTATGGCGATCGACACATTGTCGAGCGCGCGCAGCGCATTTGGACCTTGCCCGAAAGCCTTGACGATGCCTTCCGCCTCGATCGCGACAAGCTTTTCCTGTGCCTCGGAAGGCTCCGGCATACTCTGCACCCGCTTCCCTGTCACTTCAGACGCTTCGAGCCCCATGCTCCCGCACCGGCATTTGGATCAGCGTATTTGACGACTTGGCTTCGGGCAAGGTGTCCCGCTATGAACATGTGCGAGGGAGATCAGAATGACCAAGGCCGATGTCATCGTTGAAAACGCCGCGATCCTGACCATGGACCCGGCCTGGCCCCGCGCCGAAGCGATCGCGCTGAAGGACGGCGCCATCATGGCGGTCGGCGACAGGGATGCAGTGGCGGACCTGTCGTCGCCTGCGACCCGCCGGATCGACGCAGGCGGCGCATCCGTCCTGCCGGGCTTCATCGACAGCCATATCCACCTCTTCACGGGCGGCGCGCAGCTCAACAGCCTTTCGCTTCCGGGCGTCACAGGTTTCGATGCGATCGCGCACGCGATCCGGGAGCGCGCGGCCGGGGAACCCGGCAACGATATTCTCGTGGTCGAGCAGGCCGCCTACCAGATGTTCGGCGAAAGCCGTCCGATCACAAGGCAGCTTCTCGACGAGATACTGCCCGACAGGCCGCTTGCCCTCTTCGCCAGCGACCACCATACGATGTGGGCGAACACCGCCGCGCTCAAGGCCGCCGACATATTGCACGGACGCGCGACACCGCCCGGCAGCGAGATCGTTCTGGGCGAGGACGGGCTGGCGACCGGCGAGTTGCGAGAGTTCGAGGGCTTCGCGCCCATCACCGCCCTGACGCCCACCGGCGGGCGCGAGATGCTCGGCCTGATGGGGCACGAGCCGGCGTCGCCCCCCAGCGGCGCACAGCGCGACATCGACCGCGAGATGATGCGGCGCGGGCTGGCCTACTGCGCCTCGCTCGGCATCACCGGCTTCCACAACATGGACGGGAATTTCTACCAGCTCGAGCTTCTGGAGGAAATCGACCGGGCGGAAGGGCTGCCCGTTCGCGGCCGCGTGCCATTTCGCATGCTGCCGGGCATGTCCCTCTCGGAACTGGACAAAGCCGTAGAGATGCGCCGCCGGTGGAATTCGGACCGGCTGAAATCTGATTTCGTCAAGCTGTTCATGGACGGCGTCATCGAATCCACAACGGCGGACATGGTCGATGACTATCTCGGCATGCCTGGCGTCAGCGGATATTCGTTCTTCGAGCAGGACGAGTTCGACGACATCTGCATCGCGACTGACAGGCTCGGCCTGCAGATCGCCGTCCACGCGATCGGCGACGCCGCCGTCAACCGGACGCTGAACGGCTACGAGGCTGCCATGCGCGCCAACGGACGGCGCGACAGCCGGCACCGCATCGAGCACATCGAGATGCTGCTGCCGTCCGACCTGCCGCGGTTCGCCGCTCTCGGCGTCATCGCATCGATGCAGCCCACCCACGCGCCGGGCGGCGCGTATCCCGTGGAACCGATCCTTTCCATGATCGGCCGCGAGAGGATGCGCACCGCCTATGCGTGGCAGACGATCCGCCGGACCGGCGCACGCATGGTCTTCGCCAGCGACTGGCCGGTCGCGCCGCTCGATCCGCTGCTCGGGATCAAGACCGCCATGACGCGCCCGCCCGTATTCGAGGGCGCGCCAGACGAGCGCCAGAGCCTGACCGATTCCATCGCCGGCTTCACCACGGAAGGGGCCTATGCCGAATTCACGGAGGACCGGAAGGGCATACTGAAACCCGGAGCCATGGCCGATCTGGTCATCCTGTCGGGCGACATCGAGGCATCGGCACCGGAAAGGATCGACGAGTTGGGCGTCGCCGCGACCATCTGCGGCGGCCGCGTGACCTATGAGCGCCCCGTCTCGTAGCGCAAAGGCGGGCGGCGGCTGAACCAGGGAGCCGCCTCCTCGATCCGCGCGGACAGGCCGAGCAGCATCTCGTCCTGCCCGAAGGGTGCTGCCAGATGGACGCCTACCGGCAGGCCGTCGGTCGTCCAGTGGAGCGGCAGCGAAACGGCCGGCTGGCCCGACGCATTGAACGCGGCCGTGAAGGGCGAATAGTCGAAGACACGGCCCGGCCCCATGCGGTAGTCGACATAGTCTTCCGGCTTGTGGTCGAAGCGGCCGATGACGGCGGGCGGCTCGGCCAGCGTCGCGGTCAGCAATATGTCGTAGCGCTCGAAGAAAGCCGCCATCTCGCGGCCATAGGCATGCACCTTGCCCACGGCCTCGAGATAGTCTGCCCCGCTGACCGAACGCGCATAGGCAATCGCCCCGCGCGCGATGCCTTCCAGCTCATCCTGTTCGAGCGGGCTGTGGCGCTTGCGCACGGCGGACTCGACCGACAGGGCCGTGCCGCAGGCGACGATCCTGGTCCAGGCGGCCATCATGCCGCGCGTGTCCGCAACCGGCAGGGCCTCCTCCACATGGTGCCCGAGTTGGCCGAGCAGTTGAGCTGTCCGCTCAACCGCCGCGCGGCATTCGGGGTGGATGGCTTGCCCCGTGAGCGATGTGGTGGAAAACGCCACCTTCAGGCCTTTTCCGCCCCAGCCTAGCGCATCGGAGAAAGTGCCTTTCAGCGCCGGCGCGACATAGGGAGCGCCGAGATCCGCCCCCTGCGTCGCGTCGAGCAGGACGGCGGTATCGCGAACCGTACGGGTCAGGAAACCGTCGATCGCCATGCCGGCCCATCCCTCTCCGGCATAAGGACCATCCGGCAGGCGCGCGCGCGTCGGCTTGAAGCCGAACAGGCCGCAGGATGACGCCGGTATGCGTACAGAGCCGCCGCCATCCGAGCCATGCGCGGCCGGGACGATGCCGGCCGCGACAGCCGCGCCGGACCCGCCGGAAGAACCGCCGGGCGTCCGATCAAGGTTCCATGGATTTCGGGTCGGACCGCCATAGACCGCCGCCTCCGTGACCGGCCCTACGCCGCATTCCGGCGAAGTCGTGCGCCCGAAAGTAACCAGTCCGGACGCCTTGAGACGGGCATATATCGCGGAATCCCGCGCGTAACGCGTGCCGGCAAACAGCCGCGACCCGTTGTTGGAGGGAAAATCGATCGCCTCCGCGCCGAGATCCTTGAGCAGGAACGGAACACCGCTCAACGGGCCATCCGGCAGGCGTTCGGAAATCGACCGCCGCGCGACGTCCTCGCGCAACATCGTCACCGCATTGATATGCGGGTTGAGCGCCTCTACCCTCGCAAGCGCCTCGTCGAGCAACTCGTCCGGGGTGACCTCACCCCGGCGCACCAGCGCCGCCAGCCCGACTGCGTCATGCGTTTCGTACAGATTTCCGAGAGCCATGCCGAATCCATCGCATCAATAAGCTGACGAAGACGGCCAGGGGGCCTCCTCGATCTGCCGGGGGCGTGCCGTCTATCGCACGACCAGTACGGGGACCGGGCTGTGCGACAGGACTTCCGAGGTCTGGCTTCCCAGCAGCAGGCGTCCGATCCCGCGACGCCCGTGCGAGGACATCACGATGAGGCTGCAATTCTCGGCTGTCGCCGTCTCCACGATGGCCTCGGCGGCCCGGGCGTCCGGTACATGAATGGTCCTGGCCTCCACGCCGAGCTTGTCGGCACCCGCCTTGGCGGCGGCAAGAACCTTCGTTGCGTATTCCTTCTGCCCTTCCTCGTAGCCTTCCATGTCGGCGGGACCGGGAACCCAGCCGGCGACGGTGGAGCCTGCATAGACGGGGAAGGGATCGGTCACGGTGATGATCGTGGCTCGGGCGCCGAGCGCCTTGGCCAGGGAAAGCCCATGGTCCACTCCCTTTTGCGCCACCTCGGAGCCGTCCGTCGAAATGAGGATATGCTTGTACATGATCATCTGTCCTTCATCTGGATGATGCAAAAATTCACGGGTCCAAAAAATCGTAGTGCCTGCGGCCTTTCTCGCCTGCGATCGGCTCGATGTCGACCACCCTCATGCCGGTCTCATCAGGTAGATCGGCGTGTGTGACGACGAGAAGCGTCCGCCCTTCCGCAGCTTGCGTCAGGTCGCGAAGGAAAGCCAGTTCCGTCTTGCGGTCGAGACCGCTCGTCGGTTCGTCGAGAAGCAGGATCGGCGCCTTCGACAACAGCGTCCGCGCAAGGCACAGCCGCCGCCCCTGCCCTGTCGAGACGCTGCTTCCCGTTTCCGCCAGCATGGTGTCCAGCCCGCGAGGCAGCGCGCGCACCCAGTCGGCCACGCGGGCGGCCTCGAGGGCCAGCCAGAGCTCCGCGTCGGTGGCCGGGCGCGCGATCGCGAGATTGTTGCGGATCGTGTCGAGGAACAGCGGGGCCGCCTGTTCGAGGCAGGCCACATGGCTGTGAAGATCGGCCTGGGCGACCGTGCGGATATCCACACCGCCGATGGTGATCCTGCCGGCGACCGGATCTGCCAGCCGCGGCACGAGCGCGAGAAGCGTCGACTTGCCCGCACCGCTCGGCCCCCTGAAAACGACATGCTCGCCTTGTCCTATCGCGAGGCTGAAACGGTCGAGCACCAGCGCACCCGGCTCGTAGCCGAAGCTTACCGCCTCGAAACGTATATCGGACGCATCCGGCATGGGAACCGGCCGGGCGAGGTCGACGACACGGGGCGGCGTGTTCGCAAGTTCGGCGAGGCGCTCCGCGCTGGCAGCCGCCGTGCCGAAGCGGGCAAGGCCGCGCACCAGCACGGTCGGCGCCTCGAAGCTGCCGATCACGGCCAGCAGGCAGGCGACAAGCATCGGCCCGGACATGCCGCCAACCGCATGCGCGCCAAGACCGGACCAAAGGACGCCGAGTAGCGCGGCGCCCGTGCACAGATGCAGGCACGATGCGGCGAGTGCATTGCGCGACGCGATGCGGCGGCGAACGGCGGCAAGCCGCTCCGCCGACACGCCAAATGCGTCGACTGCGCGGGTCTGCCCGGCGAACACAACGAGGTCGGCGTGACCTTTCACGGCATCGAATATCCTGATCCTGAGATCGGCTGTCAGATTGGAGAGTTCCCGCCCGAGCCTGCGTGTCGACCATACCAGAACGGTCGGAACGACGATCGTGACAGCCGCGAACAGCAGGGCGTAGAGCGCACCCGTCATCGGCATGAGCAGGCAGAGCATGACGGCGACCGCAACGCCGACGACGACCGAGGTGAGAAGCGGACCCGCAATGACCGGCAGAGTTGAATTCAGCGCGTCGACATCTCCTGTCAGGCGGCCGACGAGGTCGCCATGGCGCGGGCTCTGCCTGGTCAGCGGCAGTCTCGGGAACAGGACTGCGGTCAACCAGCTCCGCAGGTCCGAGAGGACCCGCAGGGTCGCGTCGTGGCCGGTGAGCTTTTCGCCATAGCGCGCTGCAATGCGCAGGAACGACATGCTCCTCACCAGCGAGGACGGAACGAAGATGTTGAACGCTGCACCGGCGCCGGCAAGTGCAGTCGCGGTAATAAACCAACCCGACACGCCAAGCAGCGCGACACCCGCCAGTATCGTCACCACGGAAAGCATGAGGGAAAGGAACAGTCGCCCGGCATAGGGCGCAAGCAGGCCGCGGAACTTAAGAAGCGCGCTCATGCGACCATGCCCTTGCTACCGATCGGTCTGCCGCGCCGGCGATGCAGCACGTCGACCAGCCCCTTGCCGGCGATGCGCGTGACGCGGTCCATGCGCGCGGCGAGTGCCTGCGAGTGGGTCGCCACCACCAGCGTGCGGCCTTCGGCGAAAGCGGTCAGCCCGTCCAGCACCAGCGTTTCCGTAGCAGCATCCAGATGCGCGGTCGGCTCGTCGAGCAGGAGGGTTGCGGGATCGGCCAGATAGGCACGGGCCAGAGCGATGCGCTGCACCTCGCCACCCGACAGGCCGAGCCCGCCGTCGCCGATGCGGGTGTCCAGCCCATCGGGAAGCATGTCGGCGAAGCGGGCAACCTGCGCGCGCACCGCAGCCTCGCGCAATTCCTTGTCCGTGGCTTCGGGACGCGCCAGGCGGATATTGTCGGCAATGGTGCCCTCGAAGACATGCGGATGCGCGCAGATCAGGACGGGCTTTGCCGAATACCCGCCGGACGCTTTGGCCCCGGCGGCCGCAAATGCGATCCCGCCCTCGAATTCGCGAATCCCGGCTATCGCCTCCAGCAGGCTCGACTTGCCGCATCCGCTCGGCCCGACAAGCGCGACATGCTCACCAGCGGCGACCGTGTAGTCGACATTTTCCAGGATGGGCGTTTCGCGGCCCGGAATCTTCAGCGTGAAGCCCTTGAGGGACAAGCTGCGGGACTCGCGCCCGCCTTGCGCAGCCGTCGGCGAGGCGACCGCATCCTTCAATGGAACAGGCTCGATCCGGACGAGACCATCGAACTGCTCGGCGATCGCGGCAGCGGCGGCCTTCGCGCCCGCCCGATCATGATAGTGTGCCGCCAGCACCCGCAGCGGCTGGTAGACCTCTGGCGCGAGCAGCAGGCAGAACAGCCCCGCCTGCAAGGTCAGCATGTCGCCGCGCAAGTCGATCATGCCGAGGAAGCTCAGGCCGACATACAGTGCCACGCCGGCGACGCCGAGCGCCGCGAAGAACTCCAGCACGCCCGATGACAGGAAGGCGATGCGCAGGACACGCATGGTATGGTGGCGAAGTTCCTCGCTGGCCTGCTTCATCGTTTCGACCTCGCCCCCCTCGCGGCCGAACAGCTTCAACGTCACGAGCCCGCGCAGGCGGTCCGAGAAATAGGCCGACAGGCGCGTAAAGGCGGCAGCCTCGCTCCGCTTGGCGGCTTCCGCGCCCCAGCCGGCCAGGGCCATGAAAACCGGGATCAGCGGCGCTGTGACCAGAAGCAGCATGCCGATCGTCACATCGACCGGAAGCACGATCGCCGCGAAGGCGAGCGGCAGAATCGTCGCCTGCGCCATGGCCGGCAGGAATTTGGAGAAAAATGGCTCCAGCGCATCGGTCTGGTCCACGATCGCCGCGTTCAGCGCACCCGACGCGCGGCTCCTGCTCCACTGCGGTGACTGGGCGAGCATGTGCGAGAACAGGCCGATACGCACACGCGCCATGATCCGCTCGGCCGCCGCGCTTCCGGCCACCTCGGCGACGTATCCGAGCAAGGCGCGCACGCCGACGAGCACGGCAATCCATGCCACGACCGGCAGCAGGGAAGCTTGCGGATGCCCCTCCACGATGGCGCGATGCAGAAGGTCGGCAAGCAGCCAGACCTGCACGACGAGCAATGCGCCGGACAGGAGGGGCAGCGCCATCGCCGTCCACAGAAGCAGGCCGCCATGCCTGCGCAACGAGCCGAGCCATCGGCCGGTCGCACGCTCCTGCGCGTCAGTCTGGAGATCGATCATGCCGTCACCCTAGCGGCTGCATGCGGCCGCACTTTGATCCTGATCAATATACTTGTCACCTCGCCATGAGGGCCCTAACTTTCAACGATGGGGGCAAGCGCCAAGGCAGACAAGCCAAGGATAGCTCCATGATCGACATGACCGTCGTCGACCTTTCGCGGCTGCAGTTCGCGCTGACCGCGATGTATCACTTCCTTTTCGTTCCGCTGACGCTCGGGCTGTCCTTGCTGATGGCGATCATGGAAAGCGTCTACGTCATGACCGGCCGCGATATCTGGCGCCGGATGACGCTGTTCTGGGGCACGCTCTTCGGCATCAATTTCGCTATGGGCGTGGCCACGGGCATCGTGATGGAATTCCAGTTCGGCATGAACTGGAGCTACTACAGCCACTATGTCGGCGACGTCTTCGGCGCGCCGCTCGCCATCGAGGGCCTGATGGCCTTCTTCCTCGAAGCCACCTTCATCGGGCTTTTCTTCTTCGGCTGGGACAGGCTTTCCAAGGTCCAGCACCTTGCTGTCACCTGGCTCGTGGCCCTCGGCGCGAACATGTCTGCGCTATGGATCCTGATCGCCAACGGCTGGATGCAGAATCCGGTCGGCTCGATCTTCAATCCTGTGACCATGCGCATGGAGATCACCGACTTCATGGCGGTTGTCTTCAACCCGGTCGCACAGGCGAAATTCGTGCACACGGTGAGCGCGGGCTATGTCACGGGGGCAATGTTCGTCATGTCCGTCAGCGCGTGGTTCCTGCTTCGAGGGCGCCATATCGACCTCGCCAAGCGCTCCATAGTCGTGGCGGCCAGCTTCGGACTCGCCTCGGCGCTCTCGTTCGTCGTCCTCGGGGACGAAAGTGGCTATCTCGCCACCGAGCACCAGAAGATGAAGATCGCGGCGATGGAGGCCATGTGGCACACCGAGCCGGCGCCAGCGCCGCTTACGGTGTTCGCAATACCGGGCAACGGAAAGAACCGCTACGAGATCCAGATTCCCTTTGTCCTGGGGCTGATCACCACGCGCTCGCTCAGCCAGGAGATACCAGGCATCTTCGAACTCGTCGAGCGCGCCGGAGAGCGCATCGCCAACGGCATCGTCGCCTACAGGTCGTTGCAGGACCTGCGGGCCGACCCGACCGACGTGGCGGCGCGCGCCACGCTCGACGCCACGTGGCACGACCTCGGCTATGCGCTGCTCCTGAAGCAGTACAGGCCGGACGTCGAGAACGCGACAGGCGAGGACATCGCCAGAGCGGCCCTCGATACTGTGCCCAACGTGCCAGTCCTGTTCTGGACCTTCCGCGTCATGGTGGGGATCGGCTTCTACTTCATCGCCTTTTTCGGCCTGTTCTTCTGGCTCGCCACAAAGCACCGGCTGGACCGGAGCCGTGTCCTGCTTTGGGTCGCCGTGTTCAGCCTCCCGCTGCCGTGGGTCGCGATCGAGTGCGGCTGGCTCGTCGCCGAATACGGACGCCAGCCCTGGGCCGTCGAAGGCGTGTTGCCGACTTTCTATGCGGCGTCCGGGCTGACGCTGTGGGACCTGGTGATCAGCCTGACCTTCTTCATCACGCTCTACACCGCGCTGGCGGTGATCATGGCCGCGCTGATGGTCAGGACGATCCGCAAGGGGCCGGCGAACGAGGATCCATCTGACGAGCAGTGGCGAGGCACGTCGTTCCTTCCCGCCGCGATCACCGATCCAGGAAGGGGTTCGCGATCATGACCATCCCGATCGACTACGAGACCATGCGGCTGATCTGGTGGCTACTGCTCGGCGTGCTCCTGATCGGGTTCGCCGTGCTGGATGGCTACGACCTCGGCGTCGGCGCATTGCTGCCCTTTGCCGCGCGCACCGACGAGGAACACCGCATCCTCATCAATCTGGTCGGCCCTACCTGGGAAGGCAACCAGGTCTGGCTCGTCGTCGGAGGCGCCTCCATCTTCGCCGCGTTTCCGGCCCTTTATGCGGCGGCGTTCTCCGGTTTCTACATCGCGATGATCGCCATCCTGCTGGCGCTTATCCTGCGTCCCGTCGGCTTCAAGTTCCGCGGCAAGGTTCAGGACCCGCGCTGGCGCACCATGTGGGACTGGGGGCTGTTCATCGGCGGCTTCGTGCCGGCGCTGATCTTCGGTGTCGCCATGGGCAACGTGCTGCTGGGCGTTCCCTTCAATCTCGATGCCTCGTTGCGGCCGTCCTATCACGGCAACTTCTTCCAACTCCTCAGCCCTTTCGCGCTTCTTTGCGGCCTTGTGAGCGTCGCCATGCTGGTCGCGCATGGCGGCGCGGTTATCGCCCTGCGCACCGAGGACCCGGTCCGCGAGCGCGGGCGTTCCTATGCCCGTCTCGCGGCGCTGTGCGCAGCCATTCTTCTTGCCATCGGCGGAGTCTGGATCGCCTACGGCATCGACGGTTTCGTGGTGACGAGCGTGCAGGACACCATGGCGCCTTCCAACCCGCTCGCAAAAACGGTCGCGACGAGGACCGGCGCGTGGATGACCAACTATTCGGCCCATGGCTGGACGATGATCGCTCCCATCCTCGGCATCGGCGGGATGCTGCTCGCCTGGTGGGCGCTCGGCGCGAGGCGGTACACGCTCGCCATGCTGTCGACGGGGAGCGGCGTCTTCGGTGTCGTCTCCACGGCCGGGCTGGCGCTGTTTCCGTTCCTGCTGCCGTCCTCGCTCGCGCCGAACGTCAGCCTCACGGTCTGGGACGCCACCTCGAGCCACATGACGCTGTTCATCATGCTGCTGGTGACGGTCGTGCTGCTGCCGGTCGTGATCGCCTATACGGCCTGGGTCTATCGCGTCATGCGGGGAACGGTGACCGCCAGGTCGATGGAACGAAACCCCAACGCCTATTGAGAGGACAAGCCATGTGGTATTTTTCCTGGATACTCGGCGTTGGCTTGGCCTGCGCTTTCGCCATCCTGAATGCGATGTGGTATGAGATGCGGGAGGACCGCCGGCAGGCCGAGGCCGCGGAAAGGGCCTCCGCGAAGTGATCGGCTTCAAATGCTGAATGCGCCGGTAACGCATCTTTATCGGAAAGTGCTCCCTTCCGTTGAAGGCAACCTTGAGCCATGCCGTCCCCATACCTAGCTTTGGACGTGTATGCGGCATTCGCAGCCGCACCCATGAGACGCTACCGGATGAAGGCATGAACATCGACAGAATACTCCAGTCAATCGTCGCACTGCGTTCCTCGGTTCCCGACGACGCCTTCACCGCGCCGACTCTCGGCACGCTGCGCGAGGGCAGCGGCGTGGTGATCCGGGAGGACGGGCTTGTGCTCACTATCGGCTACCTGATCACCGAGGCGGAGGAAGTCTGGCTGACCCGGCAGGACGGCAAAGTGATCGCCGGCCACGGCCTGGCCTACGATCAGGCGACGGGTTTCGGGCTCGTCCAGGCGCTGGGACCGCTCGATCTGCCGGCGCTCGAGTTCGGCGATCCCGGCAAGGCTCAGCTAGGCGATACCGTCCTGCTGGCGGACGGATCAGGCGAGGCCGTGCATGCGAATGTGGTGGCCCGGCAGGAATTCGCCGGCTACTGGGAGTATCTCCTCGACGAGGCGATCTTCACCTCGCCCGCGCATCCGTCATGGGGCGGCGCGGCGCTGGTCGATCAAGCAGGCAGGCTGCTCGGCATCGGCTCCCTCAAGCTTCAGATGAGCCATCATGGAGAGGTCGCGGACATCAACATGTCCGTGCCGATCAACCTGCTTGCGCCGATCCTCGATGACCTCCTGAAGAAGGGAAAGGTCGACAGGCCCGCCCGGCCATGGCTCGGCGCCTACGCCGCCGAAAACGACGGCAATGTGGTGGTGCTCAGCGTCGCCGATGGCGGACCGGCGGCTCAGGCAGGGCTGCGGCGCGGCGACATCATCTCCGAGATCCGCGACGGCGAGGTCGACGGGCTTGCCGACTTCTATCGCAAGCTCTGGAAGAGCGGCACGGCCGGTACGGAGGTTCCCATGCGGGTTGTGCGCGACGGCCGCGAGGCATGGCTGCGCATCAAGTCGGCCGACCGCGACAGCTTCCTCAAGAAGCCGCAGATGCAATAGGCGAGCCGGACCTTCGGCTCACGTCATCCTGACGATCAGAACAGGAAGGACGCCGTCGCAGGGTCGGACCCGCCTCGGCCGTCCGGTGCATCCAGTGCATCGATCGTCCTCATGTCGTCCGCGTCGAGCGTGAAGCCGAACACGTCGAGGTTCGACACGATCCGATCCTTGTGAATCGACTTGGGAATGACGACCAGACCCTGCTGGAGGTGCCAGCGGATGATTATCTGCGCGATCGACTTGCCGTGCTTCTTAGCGATGGCTCCGATCACCGGATCGGCAAGCAGGCGACCGCTGCCGAGCGGGCTCCAGCTTTCGATGACGATGCCGTGCCGGGAATGATAGTCGCGCTTGTCGCGCTGCTGGAATCGCGGGTGAAGCTCTATCTGATTGACGACCGGCACGACGCCCGTCTCGCCGATGATGCGCTCAAGATGATCCCGATTGAAGTTGGACACGCCGATCGACCGGATGCGTCCGCTTTGCCTCAACTCCACCAGCGTCTTCCAGGCTTCGACATACCGGTCGCGGCTAGGAAGCGGCCAGTGGATCAGGAACAGGTCCAGTTGCTCGACGCCGAGCTTCTTCATGGTCTCGTCGAAGGCGCGCAGCGCATCGTCGCGCGCATGGGCGGCATTGCGCAGCTTCGAGGTGATGTAGAGATCGCTCCGGGGGATACCGGCGTCGCGGATAGCCTGCCCCACTCCTTCCTCGTTGGCGTAACCCTCGGCCGTATCGATGAGCCTGTAGCCGGCCTCCAGGGCCCAACCGACGACCCTGGCGGTCACGGAAGGATCGACCTGCCAGACGCCCAGCCCTATCTGGGGAATGGTCGTGCCATCGTTCAGCGTGATCCGTTCGGTCATGTTCTGCTCCCTGGATGGTCGATGCCGTGCTCGCGAAAGTGCCGACGTGGCGGGTCAGGACGACTGGGCCGTGACGTTCAACCTTACGGGGCTCAGATAGTCCTCGGTCGGGCGGCCGACGCCGATATAGCCGAAACCATGGCTGCGGACCTCGTCCTTGCGATAGATGTTGCGCAGGTCGACGAGCAGCGGGGTCTTCATGACCTGCTTGAGGCGCTTGAAGTCCATCGCCCGAAACGCGTTCCACTCGGTGACGATGACCAGCGCCTCAGCGTCCCTGGCCGTCTCATACGGGTCGCTGCCGAATTCCACGCTGTCGACCATCGCCCTTGCGTTGGGAATTCCCTCCGGATCATAGGCCGAGATCATCGCGCCCCCGTCCTGCAGCGCCTGGATGATGTCCAAAGCCGGCGACTCGCGCATGTCATCCGTGTTCGGCTTGAAGGTCAGGCCGAGAATCGCGATCTTGCGGTCGGAGACGCTGCCGCCGCAGGCGGCGATGATCTTGCGCGCGATCGCACGCTTGCGCGCAGTGTTGACCGCGACTGTCGTCTCCACCAGCCGCAATGGCGTTCCGTAATCCTGCGCCGTCTTGACCAGCGCAACCGTGTCCTTGGGAAAGCAGGATCCGCCGTAGCCCGGACCTGCGTGGAGGAATTTCGGGCCGATGCGGTTGTCGAGCCCGATGCCCTGAGCGACCTGCTGGACGTTCGCCCCCGTCTGCTCGCAGAGGTCTGCGATCTCGTTGATGAAGGTGATCTTCATGGCGAGGAATGCGTTGCCCGCATATTTGATGAGCTCGGCCGTGCGGCGTCCGGTGAAAAGAAGCGGCGCCTGGTTGAGATAGAGCGGACGATAGACTTCCGTCATGACGCTCTGCGCGCGTTCATCGGAAAGGCCGACGACGATACGGTCCGGACGGCGGAAATCGTCGATGGCCGCGCCTTCGCGCAGGAATTCGGGGTTCGACACCACGGCCACATCGGCGGAGGGATTGGTCTTGCGGATGATCTTCTCTATCTCGTCGCCCGTCCCCACCGGCACGGTCGACTTGGTGACGACGACCGTGAACTTGCGAAGCAACGGCGCGATGGAGCGCGCGGCATCGTAGACGAAAGACAGATCGGCGTGGCCGTCACCCCGGCGCGCGGGCGTGCCGACGGCGATGAAGATCACCTCGGCATCCTCGACGCCCTTTGCGAGATCGGTCGTGAACGAAAGCCTGCCGGCCTTGACGTTGTCGGACACAAGATCGTCAAGCCCAGGCTCATATATCGGGATTCTGCCGGCCTGCAGCGCCGAAACCTTGGCCTCGTCCTTGTCGACGCAGGCAACCTCGTGGCCGAAATCGGCAAGGCATGCACCGGACACGAGGCCCACATAGCCGCTGCCTATCATCGCTATCCGCATATTGACGCTCTCCTTCGCCGGCTCCCGTGGCGCTCGCGTCGCGCCTCCATGCTTCCCGGCGTTTCATTCAGGCAATGCCTTATAACCTGCCGCCGCCGCGCACAATATGACGGCTTCCACAGCTCGGGCGTAGCGTGAAAGCGGTGGAGGCGAAAATCGAGACTTCGGTGGATAGCCCGCACCGGCATGCCACCCCGCCTTGACCGGTCGGCAGGAGCGCCGATAGCCATTGTCTCCCCCCACCCGAAGAATGGCAGTGCATATCATGCTGATCAAAGAACCAGTCGTCGCCAAGCCCGGAAAGGACGTGCTGAGCGCGGGCTACGACCTCGAATGCCGCGAGGCGCTTCGCCCCCATCTGGAGGCGGTTCTGGAACTGGCGGTCAAGGCCGGATGGGATCGCAATGTCGCGGGGTACAGCCTGATGTATCTGTCCGCGAAGGCGGTTCGCCCCTCGGGCAGCTCATCCGGGCGTCAGGCCGCCGCCTGACGCCTTCCGGGTTCAGCCCGGCTGGTTCAGTGCCGGATCACGATCTTCGTGTTTCCGAGTCCCTCGGCCTTGACCAGCGAGAAGAGGATGGCCGCATGCTGAGGCGCGAGGCGCACGCAGCCGGCAGATGCCGGGCGGCCGAGCTTGCTCGTCTGGTTGGTACCGTGGACCGCATAATTGCCGTTGTAGAAGATGGAATAGGGCATCGGCGCGTTGTTGTAGCGGCTCGATCTGTGGTTTCGCGACAACCATTTGGCCGACCAACTGCCGGTCGGCGTCACCTTGCCGCTGCGTGCCGTGGACACGGGCCAACGCCCGATCACATTGCCCCGATGCGTCACCACCATCGTCTGCGTGGAGATATGGACATTCGCCGTAACGGTTGCCGCATGGCCGACCTGCTGCCCCAGCAGTATCATGCAGGCGATCATCAAAAGACGCAGCAGTCCCTTCATCGAAACCCTCACCTCGATCGAATCCCTTGTATCCGAAATAGGCGAACTACCTTGACATTTCCTTGACATGCGCCGGAGACGCGGCCGGCCCGCCTCACCTTTGCGTGTTTGAGCCATGCGGCAATCAGGACACCGTCGGACTGGCTCTGTGGGCGAGCATGGAGACGCCGATCGCACTGGCGTTCTCCCCGAGCGATGCGGGCACGATCGGGAGCTGTCGCGCAGCCTCGGCGAATATGAACGGTCGCACCAGCTCGCCGAGCCGGGCGTTGATGGAAGGGTCGAGCCCCATGCCTCCCCCGATGACCAGCATCGAAGGGTCGAGGATGTTGACGAGCTGCCCCAGATGGGAGGCCGTCGACAGAAGCGCGTTTTCCAGGAGGGCTCTTGCCTGTGGGTCGGTTCGGGCCGCCTCCGCGAGGTCGCGCGCTGTCATCGACGGATCCGACCTGAGCGCGGCAAAGCGTTCGCCCAGTGCCTTCCCGCCGGCAAACGTCTCGAGATTCTGGCGGACCTCGCTATCCCTGTCCGGCCCGGCCCAGGCGACAAGGTCGCTGCTGGCGAAATGGATGGCGAAGCCGCGCGCGCCGCCATAGGGATTTCCATCGATCGCCAGCGTGTGCGACATGCCTGTGGACAGCGTGACATAGAGGAAAATGTCCGCGTCACGCCCGGCGCCGATCCGCCCTTCCGCGAAGGCGGCGGCGCGCACGTCGCTTTCGACAAGAACCGGCCCGAAAGCCGAAAGCGGCGTCTTGTAGTCCAGCCCCCGCCAGTCGAAATTCCACGCGGAGGCCGGCTCGCCGGCATTTGTCACCAGCTCGGGCAGGCAGATGCCGATCGGGCAGTCACCGCCGCGCGTGAACTCGCCCGCTTCGTGCTTTATCCTGGCGATCATCGCGACGACGCGGTCGAGGACGGCCGCCCCGCCCTCGGAACACGGCGTCGGGAGCGTCCTGTCGATCAGGACCGCGCCGTCGAACATCCTGACGAGGCAGGCTTTCGTCTTGGTGCCGCCGACATCGACGCCGATGGCGCAGGCGTCGATGTCGGCGGGGCTATTCACCGGCCGCGCTCCTGTCGGCAAGAAGCCTTGCGGAACGGCATTCCACCGCGATGGTGGCCGGCCAGTCCGGATCGTAGGAACGCGCGCGGGAGATACGCCGATAGGCCGTCTGCTTGCCGCTGCCCCACAGGATCATCGCGACCGATTTCGAAAGCGTGGCGATTGTGGAGATGCCGACCGTCACGCCGAAGGACGGCACCTCGTCGATCGAGCGGAATTCGGGGAAGGTCGCGAGATTGTCGCGCCGCGTCTGCTCGGCCAGCCGCACGACGCGGCTCGTGCTCTCGCGCGCAGAACCGGGCGGGTTGAAGGCGATATGCCCGTCGCCCGCGCCGGATGCGAGGAGGAAAAGATCGACCCCGCCAGCCTGCGCGAGCCGCTCGTCATAGCTTTCGGGCGCGGACGGATCGGGCATCCAGAAATTTTCGCCGCGGATGCGGCAGGCTTCCGGGAGACCCGAATTGATGCGCGCCAAGATTTCGCTCTCGCCGAAGCCGCGGCAGGAATAATGCGCTGAAGAAGAAGGCGGCGTAAGCGCGCCGGCTTTGCCGAGCAGATATTCGTCCATCATCGCGATAACCAGCCGCGAACAGTCGAGTCTTTCGCGCGCGGCGATGGCCGCCAGCGCCTTGTAGACCGGCATGGGGCTGCGCCCGCCGGGGCAGCCCAGCACGTAGCTGCGGCCGGCGTCGTTCGCATCGCGGATGCCGTTGGCGACGATGACGGCGAGTTCCTCGCCGATCGCCGCCGGCGTCTCATGCAATTTCACATCCATCGTAGAGCCGCTCTTAGTAAACCGCGCGGCCTCCGGTCAGGTCGAAGGTGAAGCCCGTGGTGAAGCTGCAGGCCGGCGAGACGATCCACGAAATCAGTTCCGCCGCCTCGTCGAGTTCGCCGCAGCGCTTCATCGGGATCTTGTCGGTCATGTACTTGACCTGCGCGTCGGGCAGCGCGGCCACCATGGGCGTGCGGATGACGGCGGGCGCAAGCGAATTGATGGTGACGCCTGTCTCGGCATAGTCCTTGCCCATCGACTTCACCAGGCCGATGACGCCGGCCTTGGTGGCGGAATAGGCGGTCATGCCTGCATTGCCTTCCTTGCCCGCGATGGAGGCGATGTGAAGGATGCGGCCGTACTTCTTCTCGAGCATGTGCGGCAGCACAGCCTTGGAGATCAGCAGAGGCCCGAGCAGATTGATGCTGTAGACGAAATCGAAGTCGTCCGGGTCGACCTCATGTGCCTTGAGGTTGGTCTTGCCGGTAACGCCCGCGCAGTTGACGACGGCATGGAGCTGGCCGGCATCGCGGATGACCGCATCCCATACGGCCTGCTGCCCCACGCGGTCGGTGATCTCGAGGGCGTGGGCGCTGGCCTTGCCGCCGGCGGCCGCGACCTGCGCTGCGGTCTCTGCCGCTCCCTTGCCGTCACGGTCGAGGCAGATAACGGTGGCTCCCCTAGCGGCCACGAGGTCGGCTGTCGCCCGTCCTATGCCGCTGGCGGCTCCGACGATTGCGATTGTGTAGGGCGACGGATAGTTGCTCATGCGGCTTCCTCATGCTCGGCATTTGCGGGCGGCTCCATCCCTGGACACCGTCCAAAGGCCAGACCATAAGACAGCCCGGCCATGCAGACAATCGTCAGTGACGCTGGAATGCGTCAGCCACCGAAATGGCGCTGGTGAAGGGCGCGGATATCCTCGAACACGCTGACGCCGCCGGCGATGATCGGTGTTCCCGAGGCGACGACGCTCTCAGGGTCCGGCGCGACGATCATGCCGCCGGCTTCCTCGATGAGGAGCAACCCGGCGATGCAATCCCAGGAGTTCATGTGCTGCTCGACGTAGCCAATCAGCCGGCCAGACGCGACATAGGCGAGCATGAGCGCGCCGGACGCGTTGCGGAAAAAGACGCCGCCGAGCCCGATCAGGTCGGCGATGAGAGCAGGCACGTTGGAGTCGCGGCGGCGGCCGGCAAAGCCTACGCCGAGCGAGCCGCTGCTCAGGCTCTGCGACGAGCTCGTCGCGATCGGGCGGCCGTTGAGGAAGGCGCCACCGCCTCTTTCGCCATAGAATGTCTCGTCGTTGCAGGGGTCATGGATGACGCCGATATGTGTAACGCCGTCCTTCGTGCAGGCGATCACGACGCACCAGGCGGGGATACCGACGACAAAATTGGCAGTGCCGTCGATCGGGTCGATCACCCAGACATGGCCGCTCGTGCCTCCCCTCGGCGCATGTTCCTCGCCGACGATGCCGTCGTCTGGATAGGCCTTGGCGATCTCCGCGCGCACGAACAGCTCGACCTCGCGGTCGGCTTCCGACACCATGTCCTGATGGCCCTTGCTCTCGATGGTCAGCGTGTCGATCTTGCGGAAGAACTCCATGCCTAGCTCGCCGGCACGCCGGGCGAGGTCGCGGGTGAAGTTCAGACGGTCGCTATGGGTTGTCATCTGGTCGCTGGCCTGTCGGTTCGGTGATCGGATCGCCGGATGGCGCATGGCCTTCATAGGCAGTCTCGCGGCGGGAAGAAAGCGTCGAGGACCCGGACGACCTCGGCACGGCAGGTTTCCATGATCCCGCCGTCGCACATCTAGCCGGGCTTACCACTTCTCCGCGCTGCCCGGCAGGAGGTGACTATGCGGTCAGACGGAGAGCGGAGCAGGTCTTCATCGGCGGAAGCGCCTAATCAGGGGCCGATCGCGACTGTTGCTGTGGTCTTGCCAACGCAGATGACACAGCAATCGTCACAGCCCTGGTCATTGCCGGGGCCTACGCCCCAGAATGTGCCGGCATCGCCATTAACCCATGCAGCCCAGCAAATCCGCTCGCCCGCCTCGCAGGTGATCGGCACAGACTTCTTCATGCCTTTCTCGATCAGATAGACCTTGTCGCCGCCCGGCCAGACCCTGTGGCTGCCATGCAGCTCGACCGCCACGTCGCGCGGATGCTGGTTGTCGATGAAGAACGCCATGCCATCGGCGGACGCCGCCTGCATGGAGGGCGCGGACAGGAAAGCGACGAGGAGTGCCATCGGTGCGGAGCGAATCATGCGGGCGGTCCCGGAAGGAAGCCGACCATGCCATGGATTTCGCCGTTTGGATGCATCGGCACGACCGTTCAGCTTTTGTCGCTGGAGCTGTCGTCGTCGGTTGCGTTCCCGAACATCGTCATCCCGCCAGCCATACCGCCAGCGGCCATTCCGCCCATCATCCCGCCGCCGCCTTGGCCGCCACGCTGGCCGCTTTGCCGATCGCCACCGCGTCCGCCGGAGGCCGCAGGGCGAGCCGGGCCCTGATTGGGGATCACGACATTGGCGGAGATGGGCTCCAGGTCGAGCACTTCGCGGACGTGGTTGCGCAAGGAAATGACGAGTTCATGAACCAGGATGGGCCGGCCCGCGGCCATGTCGCGCATGGCTGCCGCAGCCAGCTCGACCTGCTTCTCGGTGCCGAACAGCACGATGTCGGAAAGCGCGGCCTCGACGGCGTCGCGCGTGCGCCGCGACCGTTCCGAGCCGCCCCCATGGGGATCAGCCTCGCGCGGCTCGGCCTCGGCGGCGGCGAAATCGGATGCGGGAGGCTGTCGCAGGTCCCGCAGATGCGCCGGGCTGACCTCGAGCCTGCCGGTGAACGATCCGCCCAGCGTCTTGTAGGCAGCGACCAGCACCTTCAGCCGCTCGTTTATCTGGCGGTTCTGGCGCTCCCGCCGCGCCTGAATGGTCATCATCATGATCAGCCGGATTGCCATGCCGATCAGTGTGAAGAGAAGCAGCCCGATCAACGAGGTGGCTATCGTCTGCCAGGAACTGAAATCAAAACCGCGCACCCTGTTCTCCCGTCGTCTCAGGACGGCCGCATGCGCGCCCGACAGGCTGCTAGAGCATTTTCAGCGAAAACAGAATCGCCATCAATGCCCTATCTCCTTTTTTTTACGCAACTCCGGACGCAAAATCGCTTCACAATTTTGCTGGAACCGCTCTAGTCGCCCATCTTGAGAGCCTGGATGAAGGCTTCCTGCGGAATGTCGACCTTGCCGAACTGGCGCATGCGCTTCTTGCCCTCTTTCTGCTTGTCGAGCAGCTTGCGCTTGCGGGAAACGTCGCCGCCGTAGCACTTGGCCGTGACGTCCTTGCGCAGCGCCGAGATGGTCTCGCGGGCGATGATCTTGCCGCCGATAGCGGCCTGGATCGGAATCTTGAACAGATGGTGCGGGATGAGCTCCTTGAGCTTCTCGCACATGACGCGGCCGCGCTTCTCGGCCGCCGTGCGGTGGACCAGCATGGAGAGCGCGTCCACCGGCTCGTCGTTGACGAGGATCGACATCTTGACCAGATCGCCCTCGCGGTAGTCGGTGAGCGCGTAGTCGAACGAGGCGTAGCCCTTGGAGATGGACTTCAGCCGGTCGTAGAAATCGAACACCACCTCGTTGAGCGGCAAGTCATAGACCAGCATGGCGCGCTTGCCGACATAGGAGAGGTCGGCCTGTATGCCGCGCCGGTCCTGGCAGAGCTTCAGGATCGAGCCGAGATAGTCGTCAGGCGTCAGGATGGTGGCGCGTATCCACGGCTCCTCGATGGAGAGTATCTGCATCACGTCCGGCATGTCGGCCGGGTTGTGCAACTCGCGCTGCGTGCCGTCGCGCAGGTTCAGCCGGTAGACGACCGAGGGCGCGGTAGCGATCAGGTCGAGGTCGAACTCGCGCTCCAGCCGCTCCTGGATGATCTCCAGATGGAGCAGGCCGAGGAAGCCGCAGCGGAAGCCGAAGCCGAGCGCGGCCGAGGTTTCCATCTCGTAGGAGAAGCTGGCGTCGTTGAGGCGCAGCTTGCCCATGGCGGCGCGCAGATCCTCGAAATCTGCCGCATCGACCGGGAAAAGGCCGCAAAAGACGACCGGCTGCGCGGGCTTGAAGCCGGGCAGCGGCTTGACGGTGGGCCGGCGGTCCTCGGTGATGGTGTCGCCGACGCGCGTGTCGGCGACTTCCTTGATGGAGGCCGTGATGAAGCCGAACTCGCCGGGGCCGATCTCGTCGGCAGGAACCATCTTCGGCGTGAAATAGCCGGTGCGCTCGACCGGGTATTTCGCGCCGGTGCCCATCATGCGGATGGTCTGGCCCTTCTTCAGCACGCCGTCGATGACGCGCACCAGCACGATGACGCCGAGATAGGCGTCATACCAGCTGTCCACCAGCATGGCCTTGAGCGGCGCGGAGGCATCTCCCTCGCGCGGCGGCGGCAGCTTTTTGACGATAGCCTCCAGCACGCCCTCTATGTTGAGGCCGGTCTTGGCCGAAATCTCCACGGCGTCGGACGCGTCGAGACCGATCACCTCCTCGACCTGCTCCTTGACCCGCTCCGGCTCGGCGGCCGGCAGGTCGACCTTGTTCAGCACGACGACGATCTCGTGATTGTTGTCGATAGCCTGATAGACGTTGGCCAGCGTCTGGGCCTCCACACCCTGGGATGCGTCGACCACCAGAAGCGAGCCCTCGCAGGCCGCGAGGCTGCGCGAGACCTCGTAGGCGAAGTCGACGTGGCCGGGCGTGTCGATGAGGTTCAGTATGTAGGTCTCGCCGTCCTTGGCCTCGTAGGTCAGGCGCACGGTCTGCGCCTTGATGGTGATGCCGCGCTCCTTCTCGATCTCCATATTGTCGAGCACCTGCTCCTTGCCCGCCATCTCGCGCGCATCCAGCCCGCCGGTGAGCTGGATGAGGCGGTCGGCCAGCGTCGACTTGCCGTGGTCGATGTGCGCGACGATCGAGAAGTTGCGTATATGGGAAATCGGAACGGTCATGGACCGGCGCTTTAGCAGGCGGACGAAAGCCCGGCAAGCTAGGGAAAAAGCGCCCGTCGGTGTCGCGCAGTCGTCAAAATTGCGCTAAGCGGGAGCGCTCCGGCGGATCGTCCGGTGCGGAAGTGAACGACGCAGCAGAACGGGCCGCCACCATGACATCACGTACGCTGATCGCGCCATCGGTGCTCGCAAGCGATTTTTCGAGGCTGGGCGAGGAGGTCGAGGCGATCGACCGGGCGGGCGCGGACTGGATCCATCTCGACGTGATGGACGGGCATTTCGTGCCCAACATCACCTTCGGCCCGCCGGTCATCAAGACGATCCGCGGCCGGACGAAGAAGTTCTTCGACGCTCATCTGATGATCGCGCCGGCCGATCCCTACCTTGCCGCCTTCGCGGATGCAGGCTGCGACAACATCACCGTGCATGCCGAGGCCGGGCCGCATCTCGACCGCACGCTGCATGCGATCCAGTCGCTCGGCAAGACGGCCGGCGTCGCGATCAACCCCTCGACGCCGGAAAGCGCCATCGAATATGTGCTCGACAGGCTGAGCCTGATCCTGGTCATGACGGTGAACCCCGGCTTCGGCGGCCAGAGCTTCATCCACGCGACGCTGGACAAGGTGCGCCGCGTCAAGGCCATGATCGGCGACCGGCCGATCCGCATCCAGGTGGACGGCGGGATCACGTCCGATACCGCGCCTCTGGTGACGGCGGCGGGCGCGGACGTGCTGGTGGCGGGTGCCGCTGTCTTCAAGGGCGGCACGGTGGAAAGCTACCGCGCCAATATCGAGGCGATCCGCTCGGCCGCCGACGCGGCGCGCTGAAACGGGGCGAAGGTTTCACGACGGACCCGACAGACCAAGGGGGGCATGAGAGTTGCCGTTCTTGGAGGAGGGCTGCTGGGCCGCGCTGGCGCTCGCCGGACGCGGCGCGGAGGTAGTCCTGCTCGAGAGGAACGACGCCCTTCTTACCCGCACGGCGGTCGCCAATTAAGCCAAGATTCATCTCGGCTACATGTACGCGGCCGACCCCGGCCCTGCCACTGCGAGAACCATGATGCAGGGGGTGCTCGCCTTCGCGCCCTTCATGAAACGCCACCTCGACATGGCGATCGACGGCCACGCGACCTCCATCCCGGTCGCCTATGTCGTCCACCACGACAGCCCGAGCCGGATCTTTTCATCTCCGATCCCATCCATCAAATGCCGGGATTGAACACCTAGAGCCATTCAGCTTTAGGAAGAATAGCCCCTCCCCTGCCGGGACCTTCTCCCCGTTACTCGGGGAGAGGGTAAGGGTGAGGGGCCGTTTCCGTCAAAAACTGAACTGCCCTAGGCGCCCAGTCCCTCGAACAGCACGGTCGACAGATATCGCTCGGCGAAGGACGGGATGATGACGACGAGGTTCTTGCCGGCGTTTTCCGGGCGCGAGCCCACGACGACCGCGGCCTGGAGCGCGGCGCCCGAGGAGATGCCGACCGGCACGCCTTCGAGACGGGCGACGAGACGGGCGTTGGCTATGGCGTCGTCGTTAGAGACCGTGACGACCTCGTCATAGACCGAGGTATCGAGGACCTTCGGGGCGAAACCCGCGCCGATGCCCTGGATCTTGTGCGGTCCGGGCTGGCCGCCCGACAGGACCGGCGACGCATCCGGCTCCACGGCGACGACGTGCAGGGACGGATTGCGCTGCTTGATGACCTGGCCGACGCCTGTGATGGTACCTCCGGTGCCGATACCCGAAACGAAGATGTCGACCTTGCCGGCTGTATCGTTCCAGATTTCCTCGGCGGTAGTCTTGCGATGGATTTCCGGGTTTGCGGGGTTCTCGAACTGCTGCGGGATGATCGCGCCGGGAATGGACGCCGCAAGCTCGTCAGCCTTGGCGATCGCGCCCTTCATGCCCTTGGGACCTTCGGTGAGCACCAACTCGGCGCCGAGCAGCGCCAGCATCTTGCGGCGCTCGATCGACATCGTCTCTGGCATGGTGAGGATCAGTTTGTAACCCTTCGCGGCGGCGGCAAAGGCGAGCGCGATGCCCGTATTGCCCGAGGTCGGCTCGATCAGCGTGTTCTTGCCCGGCGCGATCTTGCCCTGCGCCTCCAGCGCCTCGATCATGGCCACGCCGATGCGGTCCTTCACACTGGCGATCGGGTTGAAGAATTCGAGCTTGGCCAGAAGGTTGGCGACAATGCCCTTTTCCGCGGCAAACTTGTCGAGCCGGACCAGCGGAGTGTCCCCGATCGTGTCGGTGATGGAATTGTATACGCGGCCACGTCCTGGAACGCGGGTATCTGACTTGCTCATCGAATGCTCCTCTTCGTTGCGCGACCATAATGCCGCAACGCGAGGAATCCGAGTGAGCTTCTTACCGAAACCTGGCAACAAGAGAAATCTTGTTCCTAAAGATGGCTGTATTCTCGTAAAAATTTCTAACTGATGGTGATGTGTCGTAATCTCGTCGTGCCGGCAATTATTGCCGTGCGGCGATGGCGGCAGCCGCGCCCACCATGAAGCTGGCGGCGGTCCGGTTCAACGTCCTCAACGCACGCGGCGACTTGAGGAACCACCGCGCCTTGGCGGCAAGCGCCAGATAGGGCACCAGGACGACGAGCAGCACCACGACCGTCATGACGGCAAGCATGCCATACTCGGCAGGTGTGACAGTGCGCAGGTCAACGATGGTCGGCGTGATCGCAAGATAGAAGATCATGGTCTTCGGATTGCCGAGCGTCAGTGTGAGCCCGGCGATGAAATTCGACATAAAGCCCTCCGACCCGCGTTGCGCCTCGACGTTTTCGGCGGAGATGCCATGCGTCCAGAACTTCCACGCCAGCCAGCCGAGATAAGCGACGCCGAGCCATTTGATGGCCATGAAAACCATGCCGAAGGTCTGTGCGACGATGGCGAGGCCGAGAACCACGGCCGTCAGGTAGATGAGATCGCCGACGATCAGACCGAGCGACATGAAAAGCGACGAGCGAAAGCCTGAGCCGAGCGCGCGGGCGACAAGCGCGGTAATGCCTGGTCCCGGAATGGCCGCCGCCAGCGCCAGCGCGCCGCTGTAGGCAATGAAGCCGGCAAGTGTCATGTCGCGATCTCTATTCGCATGTTCATCCGACAGGTAGGCCTTGAGCCCCGGCCCGAAATGCAGGACCCTGCGCCGGATACCGTTTTCGACGTTCGATATAGCAGGGGCAGCCCCTGCCCTCACGCGAATTCAGTTTATCGATTGATCAACGGAGATGATGGGTCAGCGCATCATGCGCGAGACCATCTGGGCCGTATAATCCACCATCGGCACGATGCGCGCATAGTTCAGGCGCGTGGGGCCGATGACGCCGAGCGCGCCAATGACGCGCGCGTCCTTGTCGCGATAGGGCGCGACCACCAGCGACGAGCCCGACAGCGAAAAAAGCTTGTTCTCCGAGCCGATGAAGATGCGCACGCCCGATCCTTCCTCGGCCAGCCCGAGAAGCTGGATGAGCCCCTCCTGCGTCTCCAAATCCTCGAACAGGCGGCGCAGGAGCTCGATATCCGCCTGGGCGGTGACGTTCTCCAGAAGGTTGGCGCGGCCGCGCACGATCAGGCGTGCCGGCAGGCCGTTCTCATTGCCGGCCCACACCGCAAGACCCTTCTCGACGAGGTCCTGCGAAAGCGAGCCGAGCGCCGTCCGCGTCTCCTCCTGGATACGCGAGAGTTCGGCGCGGGTCTCGGCGAGTGTGCGACCGCGAATATGCGCGTTGAGGAAATTGGAAGCTTCGTGAAGCTGGGAGAGGGTGATGTCGGCAGGCAGGTCGATGACGCGGTTCTCCACGTCGCCGTTCTGCGAGACCAGCACGACCAGCGCGCGCGTCGGCTCCAGCCGGATGAACTCAATATGCTTGAGCGCGACCTCGTTGTTGGCCGTGAGCACGAGGCCAGCGCCGCGCGACATGCCCGACAGGAGCTGGCTCGCCTCGGTCAGCATCTGCTCTAGCGTCGCGCCGCTTCCCGAGGCTTTCACCTGCGCCTCGATGATCCTGCGCTCCTCCTCCGAGAGGTCCCCGAGCTCCATGAAGGCATCGACGAAGAAGCGCAGGCCCTGCTGGGTGGGCAGGCGGCCGGCCGAGACGTGCGGCGCATAGATGAGCCCGAGCTGCTCGAGGTCGCTCATCACGTTGCGCACCGTGGCCGGCGAAAGCGAGGACGGCAACATGCGCGACAGGTTGCGCGAGCCGACCGGCTCGCCGTCGCGCAAATAGGATTCGACGATGCGTCGGAATACGTCGCGCGAGCGCACGTCGAGGAGTTGCAGGATGGGGTCGAGCACTGCTTTCGTCATTGTTTGTCTGCCGGGCCGTTTCCGGACCATGAAATATAGACAGCCCCGCTTGCGAACGCAAAGATCGCGCGCAGGCGACGAACAGGCGGGCTTTTCCTTTGCACTGGCCCCGGCCGGGGGCTAAAAGCCGCAAACGACAGATTCCAGCCCATAGAAAGTGTCCATATGCGTCCATCCAAACGCCAGTTCGACGAAATGCGCCCCGTTTCATTCGAACGCAACGTCTCCAAGCATGCCGAGGGCTCCTGCCTCGTCAAGTTCGGTGACACGCATGTGCTTTGTACGGCGAGCCTGGAGGAGAAGGTACCGGCCTGGATGCGCAATTCCGGCAAGGGATGGGTGACGGCCGAATACGGCATGCTGCCACGCTCGACGGGCGATCGCATGCGCCGCGAGGCCTCGTCCGGCAGGCAGGGCGGCCGCACGCTGGAGATCCAGCGGCTGATCGGCCGATCCTTGCGCGCCGTGGTCGACCTCGGTGCGCTCGGCGAGCGGCAGATCACCGTCGATTGCGACGTCATCCAGGCAGACGGCGGCACGCGCACGGCTTCTATCACCGGCGGCTGGGTCGCGTTGCACGACTGCCTGCGCTGGATGGAGGCACGCCAGATGGTCAGCGTGCAGAAGGTGCTACGCGACCATGTGGCGGCGATCTCCAGCGGGATCCATGACGGCCAGCCGGTGCTCGATCTCGACTATGCCGAGGATTCGGCCGCAGGTACGGACGCCAATTTCGTCATGACCGGCAAGGGCGGCATCGTCGAGGTCCAGGGCACGGCGGAAGGCATCCCGTTCAGCGAGGCAGAATTCCTGGCGCTGATGGAACTCGCCAAGAAAGGCATCGCCCGGCTGGTCGGCCTCCAGCAGATGGCGGTGGCCTGACGCCGATGAAACCGTCCGCCATCCTCGAATCGGCGCTCTATGTGACCGACCTCGACGCGGCGGAGGCCTTCTACCGCGACGTGATCGGGCTGGAGCGGATCGTGCGTGTGGACGGACGGCACGTCTTCTTCCGCTGCGGCGAAGGCGTGCTGCTGCTTTTCAACGCCGAGGCTACGCGCCAACCCCTGTCGCCGGACGCAAAGCTGCCCGTGCCGCCGCACGGAACGGTCGGTGAAGGACATCTCTGCTTCGCGGCGAGTGCCAGCGAGATCGACGGCTGGAAGGCGGCGCTGGAAAAGCGCGGCATCGAGATCGAGACGGATTTCGAGTGGCCGAGCGGCGGGCGGTCGATCTATTTTCGCGACCCGTCCGGCAATTCGATCGAATTCGCCGAACCGAGAATCTGGAGAGACTGATGCGGCCGCTGGAAGGCAAGAGGATCGTCGTGGCGAGCCACAATGAAGGCAAGCTCCGGGAATTCGCCGACCTGATCGGCCCCTTCGGCCTGGAGGCGAAGTCGGCGAAGGACTACGGCCTGCCCGAGCCGGAGGAGACGGGCACGACCTTCGAGGAGAACGCCTATATCAAGGCTTTCGCCGCCGCGACGGCGACCGGCATGCCCGCAATGTCGGACGATTCCGGGCTGGTGATCGACGCGCTGGGCGGCCAGCCCGGCGTTTACACCGCCAACTGGGCAGAGACGCCCGACGGCACGCGCGATTTCGGCATGGCGATGCAGCGTGCCGAGGTGGCGATGCAGGAAGTGGGTGCCATAAAGCCGCAGCAGCGCACGGGCCGCTTCGTGGCGGTGATCTGCCTCGCCTGGCCGGACGGCGCGGCGGAGTATTTCCGCGGCGAGGCGGAAGGCACGTTGGTGTGGCCACCACGCGGGACTTCCGGCTTCGGCTACGATCCGGTGTTCCTACCCGTGGGGCACACGCGCACTTTCGGCGAGATGACGGCCGAGGAAAAGCACGGCTGGAAGCCCGGCCAGGCAGAGGCGCTGTCGCATCGCGCCCGCGCGTTCCAGAAATTCGCCCGCGCGAAGCTCGGATCGGCATGACCATGTATGCATCCCTCCGCGACCGGCCGCGCCGCGCCTCACCCTTACCCTCTCCCCGTATAGGGGGAGAGGGGGGCGCCGGGGCGGTCGCCTCTTCCTTCTCCCCGTTCACGGGGAGAAGGTGCCGGCAGGCGGATGAGGGGCGGCGCGAACTTCAAACCCGGTCGCCGCCATGATCTTCGACCGTTCGCCCGGCTTCGGGGTCTATGTGCACTGGCCGTTCTGCGCAGCGAAATGCCCCTATTGCGATTTCAACAGCCATGTCCGGCACCAGCCCGTCGACCAGGAGCGTTTCGCGCGCGCCTTCGAGACGGAGCTTGCGACCATGCGCCAGCGCACCGGGCCGAAGGAGGTGACGAGCATATTCCTCGGCGGCGGCACGCCCTCGCTGATGAAGCCCGAGACGGTGGCGGCCGTGCTCGACGCCATAGCGAAGAACTGGACGGTTCCGGCGGGCATAGAGGTCACGCTGGAGGCCAATCCCTCCTCGGTCGAGGCCGGGCGCTTTCTCGGTTATCGCACCGCCGGCGTGAACCGCGTCTCGCTCGGCGTGCAGGCATTGAACGACAGGGATTTGCGGTTCCTCGGCCGGCTGCACAATGTCGAGGAAGCGCTTGTCGCCATCGAACTGGCGCGCAGGATCTTTCCGCGCCTGTCATTCGACCTGATCTATGCGCGACCCGGACAGACGCCGGAAAGCTGGGCAAGGGAGCTTGAGGAGGCGATCGGCCATGCCGCCGACCATCTGTCGCTCTACCAGCTCACCATCGAGGAAGGCACGCGCTTCCATGCGCTTCACGCGGCAGGCAAGTTCGCCATTCCCGACAGCGACCTCGCGGCCGATCTCTATGCGATGACGCAGGAGGTGACCGCCGCGCACGGGCTGCCGGCCTACGAGATCTCCAACCATGCGCGGCCCGGCGCGGAAAGCCGCCATAACCTGACCTACTGGCGCTACGGGGAATATGTCGGCGTCGGCCCCGGCGCGCATGGCCGCTTTATCGAGGGTGGGCGGCGCGTGGTGACGATCGCGGAAAAGGTGCCGGAAACGTGGGCGAACCTCGTGGAAGCGCGTGGCCACGGCATCGTCGACGGCGAAATCCTGACGCGCAGCGAGGAAGCTGACGAGTTCCTGCTGATGGGGCTGCGGCTTGCGGAGGGCATCGACCTTGCCCGCTACGAGCAACTTTCCGGGAGGACCTTTTCATCCGCGCGGCTGTCGGTCCTTCAGGAGGAAGGGCTGGTCGCGCCGATCGGCAACTCGCGGCTGCGCGCCACGCCGTCGGGCATGATCGTGCTTGACGCGGTGGTGGCCGATCTGGCGCGGTGAGCCCAAAGCCCGGAACATCACGCAGATCGAATCGTGGCGGCTTGCATGGCTTGCGTCTCGGCTATCCCGACCGGTTTCCCATTCTGGCATCTTGTATAAGGCCGACTGAGCGGACACGCTGCGGCCTGCAATCCCTTTCGCGGAGCAGAACATGAATTCGGCGTTTGAGTCGTGGCAATTCTGGGCCGTGCTGTCGGCGGTGTTCGCCGCGCTTACGGCCATCTTCGCGAAGGTCGGCGTCGAGAACGTCAATTCCGATTTCGCGACGCTGATCCGCACCGTGGTGATCCTGCTGGTGATCGGCGCGATCGTGGCGGCGACGGGGCAGGCGCAGCCGCTCGGAGCGATCTCCGGCAAGACCTACGCCTTCCTCGTGCTGTCGGGACTGGCCACGGGCGCGTCGTGGCTCTGCTACTTCCGGGCGCTCAAGCTCGGCAACGCCGGGCAGGTCGCGCCGGTCGACAAGCTAAGCGTCGTGCTGGTCGCGGTGTTCGGGGTCGCGTTCCTTGGCGAGCGGCTTGCCACGACGAACTGGCTTGGGGTCGCGCTGATCGCGCTTGGCGCCGTTCTGGTTGCGCAGCGGTTTTGAACGCGCGTCGGTCTCGAGCCGGGCAATGCAGATATCGAAGCGCTTCGGCATGCGGGGAATCAGTGCGCGAGAGGGAGGCGTTGGACGCCGGCATCCATTCTTGCGGACCCTTCCTCCGGGAGAGCGACTTCGCCCGACTTGATTGCCGGACGCCGCTCCGCCCGCTTCGGACGCCATGCGGCGCGGTCGGCAGTCAGATCGTCGCGCCCTGCGTAATAGGGCTCGAATACGTCCTGGATGATTAGGCTTGCCATCGCGTCCTCCCGTGACCCGATATTCCTGCCCGATTAACCCGCCACGGCAGGTTTCGTTCCGGATTGTGGTGAAGCGATGGCGGCGAAAGACGCTTGCCCGAACGTGGCCTCGGCTGATTAATGCGGAGCATGGAGAATCCCGCCCGCATCTATGTCGTCGGCCAGAACGAGATCGCCGCGCGGCCGCTCGAGCCAGCGCTCTATCTGGTAGCCACCCCTATCGGCAATCTCGGCGACATCACACTGCGCGCGCTGGAAACGCTGGCGGCTGCCGACGTGCTGGCCTGCGAAGATACGCGCGTGACACGCGTGCTGCTCGATCGCTACGGCATCAGGCAGCGGCCGACCGCCTATCACGAGCACAATGCAGGCGAAGCGGGACCGAGGCTGATCGAGGCTCTACAGCAAGGCAGAAGCGTGGCGCTGGTGTCGGACGCCGGCACGCCGCTGGTCTCCGATCCGGGCTTCAGGCTGGTGGAGCATGCGCTCGAAGCGGGCATCCGGGTGGTGCCTATCCCCGGCCCCTCGGCCTTGCTGGCGGCGCTGACGGCTTCCGGCCTGCCTTCCGACACCTTCCTCTTCGCCGGCTTCCTTCCGGTGAAGGATGGCCAGAAGAAGGCGCGGCTCGCCTCGCTTGCCGCCACGCCGGCGACGCTGGTCTTCTTCGAATCGCCGCGGCGGCTCGCTCAGACGCTGGCTGCGATGGCGGAGGTTTTCGGCGAGCGGGACGCCGCGATCGGCCGCGAGCTGACCAAGACCTTCGAGGAGACGCGCACCGGGACGCTCGCGGCGCTGGCTGCGCATTATGCCGAAGCGCCGACCCCGAAGGGGGAGATCGTTATCTGCGTCGGCCCGCCCCGCGAGGAGGCGCAGGCGCCCGGAGACACGGACCGGCTGCTGCAATCGCTCGCGGCAGAGATGCCCGCCTCGAAGGCGGCGGCCGAGGCGGCGCGAATGACCGGCCAGCCCAAGCAGGTCCTGTATCGGCGGCTTCTGGAACTCCGAGGTGGCTGAGCGACGACACAGCGACGCCGCGCTTCGGCGGCGGCGGAAGGCCTATAAACGCGGCCATTCGAGCGAGTGGCTGGCGGCCGCGGCGCTGACGCTGAAGGGATTTCGCATCGTCGCCCGCCGCTACAGGACGAGGCTCGGCGAGATCGGTCTGATCGCAAGGCGTGGAAACCTCGTGCTGATCGTCGAGGTCAAGGCGCGCAGCACCCTTGCCGCCGCGATGGAGGCCATCGCGCATCAATCGGAACGGCGCATCGAAGGTGCGGCCGACCTGTGGCTGGCGAGACAGAAGGATTTCGCCAGGCTGTCCGTGCGATTCGACATGGTGGCGGTGCTGCCATGGCGCTGGCCCGTCCATGTCGAGAACGTCTTTTACGGGCGGAATTAGATTTCGCATCTTTGAAGGAAGAGGCCCCTCACCCTTACCCTCTCCCCGTGAAGGACGGGGAGAAGGAGGCGTCAGCGTTGCGGCCAGCCTCTTCCCCTCGAAGGTAGGAGGGAGCGCCGGCATCGCGGCGGGCCTCCTTCTCTCCGTTTACGGGGAGAAGGTCCGGCAGGGGATGAGGGGCACTTCCAGCCGGGGCGATGAGGCTCCGGGCTGGAACGCCTTCGCTTCTCAGGGGTTTGCCGACCGGAAAACCGCCGCGCGCTTTTTCCGGATCGCTTCAACAGGCTTGTGCGCGGCCACGCCAGCCTATATCGGCCAGCGCAACATTTTGGCGACCGGCCGGAGAGCCCGACATGACCCTTCCTGACAGACTGAGCAACGACGAGCGCAGCCCCTTCTTCGATGCGCAGATACTGGAGCGTGGCGTCGGCATCATATTCAACGGCAAGGAACGTACCGACGTCAGTGAATATTGCGTCAGCGAGGGCTGGATAAGGGTCCCGGCGGGCAACTCCAAGGACCGTTTCGGCAACCCGATGACCATCAAGCTGAAGGGCAAGGTGGAGCCCTTTGTGCCGGCTGCCGAATAGCTGAAATCAGCGCCGCGTCACCAGCATGGGCAGGCCACCCTGCGGCTGCGTCGTCAGCTTCTGGACCGGCCATGGCTTGGTTTCGGGCGTCGTGTCGAAACGGTAGCGCGACATGAGGACGGCGAGAGCGATGATTGCCTCCTGCATGGCGAAGCTCGCGCCGATGCAGACGCGTGGGCCGGCGCCGAAGGGCAGGTACTGGTAGCGGTCGATCCGATCGCGGTTTTCGGGATGGAAGCGCGAGGGCAAGAAGGCGTCGGGCTGCTCCCAGAGCAGCCTGTGGCGGTGGACTGTCCAGGGCATGACCAGCACGGCGGCCTTGGCCGGGATATGAAGGTCGCGCCACTGTTCGGGCTCGATGGGCTCGCGGTTGATCGAGGGCGCGGGCGGATAGAGCCGTAGCGCCTCCTCGAAGGCGGCGCGCGTCAGCGGCATGGCGTCCAGCCATTTCGTCGGGTCGGGCTCGCGCGCCAGAACCGCGTCGATCTCGGCCTCTATGGGCTCGCGCTCCCACGGGGATTCGGCAAGACAGTAGAGCGTCCAGCCGAGCGCGCGGGCGGTGGTTTCATGGCCGGCGCCGATGAAGGTGATGATGTTGTCCTCGACCTCGCCGCGCGTCAGACCATCGGGACCCTCGGCCCGCAGCAGGAGCGTCAAGAAATCCTCCGGCACGGTGTCGGGCGAACGCCTCATCCGCTCGCTACGCATCGTGATCGTATCGGCGACGATGTTGCGGAAATAGGCCATGGTCCTGCGGCCACGGATGCGGGTGAGGCGCGGCAGCCATTCCGGCGCGCGCAACAGGTCGAGCGGGTCGACCCGGCCCATCGTCTCGAACAGATGGTCGATCTGCTCGGCGAAGCTGCCCGGCTCGCCCGCGATCTCGCCGGAGAACAGCGTCTCGGCGAGGATGTCATAGGTCAGGTTGGTCATGTCGACAGCGATGTCGAAGACGCCGCCCCCCTCGTAGCGCGCGGCGAATGCCTCGCTGCGCTTCAGCATGGGCGCGGCAAAGCCGAAGATGTGACGGGGCGTGAAGACCGGAGCCATAGCCTTGCGCGAGCGCTTCCACACCGCGCCTTCGGCCGTGAGCAGCCCGTCGCGCAGGATCGGCCGCAGGATGAGCTGGCGCACCGTCGCCATGCGGTAGTTCTTCACATTGTCGACAAGGACGTGCCGGATCAGCGCCGGATCGTTGGCGATGACTAGCGGGCCGCCAATGCCCGTGACCGAGATATAGGGCTTGTTGTAGGAGGGCTCGCCCCACAGCTCGAGCGGGTTGCGGTAGACGATCCGCATCATCTCCAGCATGGAAGGCGGCTCGCTTCGCGGCGTGGGCGCTGGCGGAACGAAAGGGGCGGGCTTTGTGTCCATATGGTCTCGCTTTGCCACGCATGTAGTGCACCGGGCGGCCCGTCGCCAGAAAAGGGCGCAGTCGACAGCGGCCGGGGGCGCGGTTATAAGGCGCGCCGAACCGCAGGATTCCTGAAATTGGCCGAAGACATCAAGCAGGCGGTCGCCCGCCGCCGCACCTTTGCGATCATCGCGCACCCCGACGCCGGCAAGACGACGCTCACCGAAAAGCTGCTGCTGTTCGGTGGCGCGATCCAGCTCGCCGGCGAGGTCAAGGCCAAGAAGGACAAGATCCAGACCCGCTCCGACTGGATGAAGATCGAGCGCGAGCGCGGTATCTCGGTCGTCACCTCGGTGATGACCTTCGAATATGGCGACAACGTCTTCAACCTGCTGGACACGCCCGGCCACGAGGATTTCGCCGACGACACATATCGCACCCTGTCTGCGGTCGACTCCGCGGTCATGGTGATCGACGCCGCCAAGGGAATCGAGCCGCGCACGCTGAAGCTTTTCGAGGTATGCCGGCTGCGCGATATCCCCATCGTCACCTTCGTCAACAAGATGGATCGCGACGCGCGCAACACCTTCGAGATCCTTGACGAGATCGAGCAGAAGCTGGCGCTGGACACCGCGCCCATCACCTGGCCGATCGGACAGGGCAAGACATTCTCCGGCACCTATCATCTTGCCCAGAACGCCGTCCGCCACGGCGATGCCGAAACCGACCGCACGCCCGTCAACGGACCGGATTCCAACCGCGTCGCCGGGTTGCTGCCCGACAACGACCGTCCGGCCTTCATCGAGGAGCTGGATCTTGCGCGTGAGGCCTGCCGGCCCTTCGACATGACCGCATTTCGCGAGGGGCATCTCACACCGGTCTATTTCGGCTCGGCGCTGCGCAATTTCGGCGTGCGCGACCTGATCGAGGGGCTGGGCGACTATGCGCCCCCGCCGCGCGACCAGGAGGCGGATACGCGCGTCGTCCACGCGACCGAACCGAAGATGACGAGCTTCGTCTTCAAGATCCAGGCGAACATGGACCCCAACCATCGCGACCGCATCGCCTTCGTGCGCGTCTGTTCGGGCACGCTGGAACGCGGCATGAAGGCGAAGCTGGTGCGCACCGGCAAGCCGATAAGCCTCTCGGCGCCGCAGTTCTTCTTCGCGCGCTCGCGCATCACGGCCGACGAGGCCTATGCCGGCGACGTGGTGGGCATCCCCAACCACGGAACGCTGAGAATCGGCGACACGCTGACCGAGGGCGAGGACATATTGTTCCGCGGCGTGCCCAATTTCGCGCCGGAAATCCTGCGCCGCGTGCGTCTGGGCGACGCCATGAAGGCCAAGAAGCTGAAGGAAGCCCTCCAGCAGATGGCGGAAGAGGGAGTCGTGCAGCTCTTCCAGCCGGAAGACGGCTCGCCGGCCATCGTCGGCGTGGTGGGCGCGTTGCAGCTCGACGTGCTCAAGGAGCGTCTCTCCGTGGAGTATACGCTGCCGGTCGACTTCGAAATGGCCCGCTTCTCGGTCTGTCGCTGGATATCGTCGGAGGAAAAGGGCGAGGTTTCGCGCTTCATCGAGACGCATCGCGGCGACATCGCGCGCGACCTCGACGGCGACCCGGTGTTCCTCGCGCCGCATGAATTCGGCCTCAACTACGAAGCGGACCGCTGGAAACAGATCCGCTTCGACGCCATCAAGGACTACCAGGTCCGCGACAAGGCGGCCTGATCCGTAGCGGCGTCCCATGAGCCCATGCTAGGATTCAGCCGAGGCAGCAGGTCCGGGAACCGCATGATCGACGCGGCAGCGATCGACGAGCTCTATGCGTGGATGGTCGACGGCGCGCGGCCGGGCGGCAGTGCGCGCCTGCTGATCGAGGGCGTCGGCCGCCGGCTGGTCGGCGCGGGCGTTCCCATCGGACGCTTCGCCCTGTTCGTCGACACGCTGCATCCCAATGTCGCCGGACGCCGCTTCCTCTGGACACCGGAGGACGGCATGGCCATGACGGAAGGCGGTATCGACCTCCACACGCGCGACGAATATGTGAAGAACCCGTTGCCCGTCGTGACCTCCAAGCAGGTCAGCATCCGCCGCCGCCTCACCAATGCGACCATGCTGTCCGACTATTCCATACTCGGCGAGCTGGTGGCCGAAGGCTTCACCGACTATCTGGCGCAGCCCCTTGTCTTCACGACCGGCGAGACCCACGCCGTCACCTGGTCCACAAGTCATGAGGACGGCTGGAGCGACGAGGCAATTGCCGTTTTCGAGCGCATACGCGGGCCGTTGGCGAGGCTGGTAGAATCCTACCTGCTGAGGCTCAACGCCGCCTCGATCCTGTCGGCCTATCTCGGGCGCAACAGCGGCGAGCAGATCCTGCAGGGCCGCATCCACCGCGGCGACGGCGAGGAGATCGACGCGGCGATCCTGTTCACCGACCTGATGGGTTTCGCCGCGCTGTCGACCACGCGCAGCGGCCCGGAGCTGGTCGCCTTGCTCAACGACGCCTTCGACATCATGGTGCCGCCGGTGGAAGCACAGGGCGGCGAGATCCTGAAATTCCTCGGCGACGGCTTCTTCGCCATCTTCCCGTATGGCGGCGCGGTCACGCTGGCGGCGGCCGTGCAGGCCGCCAGCCGATGCGTGATCGAAAGCGAGGCCAAGCTGGCGGAGGCGCCGATCGGCAGGCAGCTCGGCTTCCGCTCGGCCATCCATGCCGGACGATTCCACTACGGCAACATAGGCGGCGCCAACCGGCTGGACTTCACCGCGATCGGCCAGCCGGTGAACTATGCCGCCCGGCTGCTCGCCGCGGCCTCCGACCTCGGCCAGACTCGGGTCGCTTCGGCCGCGACGCTGGATCATCTCGTCCTGCCGTCGCGCCTTGTCGCCGAGGCACAGTTCAAGGGCTTTAGCGGGCCGCAGCCGGTCTACGCGTACTGAGCGCGGTCACGCAGCATCGAAGAAACCCACACCGACGATCGCCAGGTTGCGACCCCTGTTCTTGGCGCGGTAGAGATGCTTGTCCGCGACACGCATGAGGTCCGACACATTCGCGTCGGCCTGGCAAAGCGTGCCGCCGATCGAGACGGTAAGCGGCACTATAACCTCATTGTCCGGCCTGAAGGTGACGAGTTCCACCTCGCGGCGCACCCGCTCCGCCACCTGCTTAGCCTCGTCCGCGCTGGCCCCGATCAGGAAGGCGGCGAATTCCTCGCCGCCGATCCGGCCGAGCACGTCACCCGAGCGCACCGCGCGGGAGATAGCAGCGGCTATGTCGAGCAGCGCCCTGTCGCCGGTCAGATGGCCGAAGCTGTCGTTGATCCGCTTGAAATGGTCGGCGTCGATGATGAGCAGCGCGCCGCGATCCGTCCTGCGTCGCGAGCGGTCGAGCACGGCGAAGAAGGTCTCGCGGTTGAGCATACCGGTCATGGGGTCGCGCCGCGCCTTCTCCTCCAGCCTGCGGTGGGCGGCGGCGAGTTCGGCGTGAGCGCGCGCCAGTGCGCTATGCGCGCGCCGCAGCTTGTCGTTCTGCCAGAACATGTGGGCGCTGGCCGGCCCCGCAATGACCAGCGGGCACGTGATCAGCATCACCCATGCGGTTCCTTCGACCGTGCCGCCGAACAGCGAAACGACGACGAGAGCCAGCAGTATGGAGGCAAGAACGGACGACAAGGCGACGATGACGGATTTCAGTATAATGCGATTCATTTATTCAAGCCCCTTGTCCCTGCAGGGGTCATGCCGGACGCGTGTCAACGAGCGCTTTCCCGCCTACCTAAAATTTTATGCAACGTCACCTTTCGCTGTGCAGTGCACATAAAATTGCCTTTTATGGCTGTCCTCGTCGCGACGGACCATGACATGATGCTTCCATGACCGATATTCCCGACCCGAATCATTTCGCGCACGTCACCGACTGGGTGTTCGACCTCGACAACACGCTCTATCCGCACCACACGAACCTGTTCTCCCAGATCGACGTGAAGATGACGGCCTATGTGTCGGAGATGCTCAGCCTGTCGCGCGAGGATGCCCGCAAGCTTCAGAAGGAGCTGTACCGGGAATACGGGACGACGCTGGCGGGCCTCATCCAGAGGCACGGCGTCGATTCGGACGATTTCCTGCAGAAGGTGCACGACATCGACTATTCTTGGCTGGTGCCCGATCCGGTGCTCGGCGCGTCGATCCGCCAGCTTCCGGGCCGCAAGTTCATCTTCACAAACGGCGACAGGGGCCATGCCGAGCGCGCCGCACGCCAACTCGGCATACTCGACCATTTCGACGACATCTTCGATATCGTGGCGGCGGACCTCACCCCGAAGCCCGCCCGCCAGACCTATGAGCGCTTCGCAGCTCTGCATGCCGTGACCGGCCCGAACGCGGTTATGTTCGAGGACCTCGCCCGCAACCTCGCCGTGCCCAAGTCGCTGGGCATGACGACGGTGCTGGTCGTGCCCAGGAATTTCGAGCCCACCTTCTCGGAAATCTGGGAGCAGGACGCCAATTACGAGGACGATGTCGACTTCGTCACCGATGACCTCGGGACCTTCCTGAGCTCGATCGTCAAGGGCGCCGCTTGAAACGTTTCACCCGGCTGGAAGAGCGCATCGACCACGCCGCCCATGGCGTGCTCGACCTTATGCCGGCCGTCGGACATTCGGGCGCGCGGCTCGAATTCCTGGTCTCCATCCGCAAGCCCGCCGGCTAAACTCGTCCCCCTCACGCTTTGCGGCTCCCGCGCCGGGCATTGGAGCGCCGCACGGCCTTGTGCAGCGCATCGCCGGAAGCAGAAGTGTCGATACCCTTGTCGAGCAGTGCCAGGCCGTCGTCGCCGAGGAGACTGTGGTCGAGACGCTCCTCCAGACGCGCTATGCGTTGCTCAAGCTCGCCGGCCTGTTTGTCGCCCTTCGGGTTGTCGGGCGCTGGGCGGGGCATTGAAGGGCTGGATTTCTTTCGGGACATGGGCCTTCTCTCCATGAGGGGAAAAAACCACGGGAACGGCCGGACGTTCCCCCTGACGGCAGAATTTTCGGCCGTCAGAGATTGTAGAAGCGGCTTATGATGCCCCAGGCGTCTTCCGCCGTGTCGACGAAGTCGATGATGTCCTGGTCACCTGGCGAGATCGTGCCCTGCTCGGCCAGGTAGTCGAGATCGATCGCCTTGCGCCAGAATTCCTCGCCGAACAGGATGATCGGCACGCGCTCCATGCGGCCGGTCTGGATGAGCGTCAGCGTCTCGAAGAACTCATCCATGGTGCCGAAGCCGCCCGGGAAGACAGCGACCGCCTTCGCGCGCATGACGAAGTGCATCTTGCGGATCGCGAAATAATGGAAATTGAAGCAGAGGTCCGGCGTGACATAAGGGTTGGGCGCCTGCTCGTGGGGCAGCACGATGTTGAGCCCGATAGACGGCGCGCCGACATCGTCGGCACCGCGGTTGCCTGCCTCCATGACGCCGGGGCCGCCACCCGTCACCACGACGAATTCGCGATGATAGGACGCTGCCGAGTGCAGCGAGCAGAGCCTGGCGAAACTGCGAGCCTCGGCATAGTAGCGGCTGTTGGCCTCTAGGTTCTTCTTCTGCGTCTCGTTCTTGGCGGCCCATGCCGCCCCGCCCGGCTCCGGCAGGCGCGCACCTCCGAAAAGGATGACCGTGGAGCGGATTCCTCGTTCGGCGAGAACCATCTCCGGCTTTAGAAGTTCGAGCTGAAGCCGCACCGGCCGCAGCTCGCGCCTGGTCATGAACTCCTCGTCGTTCCAGGCAAGCCTGTAGGTGGGCGCCACCGTCTGGGGCGTGTCGGGGACATTCTTGACCCGCTCGAGGTCCTCGTCCGAATGGGGGAGCGGCGTCCAGCCTGTCTTTTCCGTCGGAATCATTCTTCAGTTCCCTGCCCAATCCAGTCCAAGCAGCCCCATGCACCGACGCGGTCGAAACGCTATTGCCCCCCGCGATTGACCCTCCGGGAGGCATGACATAGGGTCCGCGCGATTCAAGGCCGAGCTTAGCGGCCATAGGCTTAACAGCACGTTGTAATGAGGGATTTCAAGGCAATGGCCGACCTGTCTCAGCTCGAAAACGTCATCGAGAAGGCATTCGAGGCGCGCGACAGCCTTTCCACCTCCACCAGGGGCGAGGTGCGCGACGCCGTGGATGCGGCGCTCAACCTGCTCGACAGCGGCGAGGCGCGTGTCGCCGAGCGGCAGGCTGACGGCGCGTGGAAGGTCAATCAGTGGCTGAAGAAAGCCGTTCTGCTGTCGTTCCGGCTCAACGAGATGGAGGTCATCGGCGGCGGACCGGGCAATTCGGCATGGTGGGACAAGGTGCCGTCGAAGTTCGAAGGATGGGGCGCGGCGGAATTCGGCAAGGCGGGCTTCCGCTCGGTTCCCTCGGCGGTCGTGCGCCGCTCTGCCTATATCGCGCCCGGCGCGATCCTTATGCCGTCCTTCGTCAATCTCGGCGCCCATGTCGGCGAGAACACGATGGTCGACACATGGGCGACCGTCGGCTCCTGCGCGCAGATCGGCAGGAACGTCCACCTGTCCGGAGGCGTGGGCATCGGCGGCGTGCTGGAGCCCATGCAGGCCGGCCCGACCATCATCGAGGACGATTGCTTCATCGGCGCGCGCTCCGAGGTGGTAGAGGGCTGCATCGTACGCGAGGGCGCTGTTCTGGGCATGGGCGTGTTCATCGGCAAGTCCACCAAGATCGTCGACCGCGCCACGGGCACTGTGACCTATGGCGAGGTGCCGCCCTATTCCGTGGTGGTCGCCGGCGCCATGCCGGGCAAGCCGATGGGCAATGGCGAGCCGGGTCCGAGCCTCTACTGCGCCGTCATCGTCAAGCGCGTCGATGCGCAGACGAGGTCGAAAACCTCCATCAACGAGTTGCTCAGAGATTGATCTTTCACCGAAAGCGCCGCACTTTCGGGCCGCATCCAACGACGGTGCGACGTCCAGATGGAGGGGTAAATGGACTGGAAATATCTCTTTACAAGCTTCGAAGGCAGGATCAATCGGGCCAAGCTGTGGGCCGGCGTCGGCGTCCTGATCGCCATCAGCATCGTGGCGGCAATCATCGATGGGATGCTTGGCCTCGATCTCGGCGACAGCGGGTTCGGTATTGTCAGCCTGATCGTGACGATCGGCTCGATCTATTTCGCGCTCGCGCTCTACGCGAAACGCTGGCACGACCGCGACAAGTCGGGCTGGTGGAGCCTGATCGGACTCGTCCCGGTCATCGGCGGCATATGGATGCTGGTCGAACTCGGCATTCTCGAAGGCACGCGTGGCGCCAACCGGTATGGACCCGACCCACTTGCCTGAAAAAGACAAGCTCTTCTGGCTTTTTTTCCGTTTCTCGGGCCGCGTAAGCCGCGCGGCCTATTTTCTTGCGGGCCTGCTTCTGGCCGTGATCCAGGCCTTCCTGCTGTACAGATTCACGCTGGTCCCGGAAGACAGCACGGCCGGCCAGGGCTGGGCGTTGGCCTTCCTGCTGATGATGATCGTGTCGATCTGGGCGAACATCGCGCTCAGCGTGAAACGGCTGCACGACATGGGAAAGGCCGGATTCCTGGCCGTGGCGCTCTTCATTCCCGTGATCTCGATCGTCGCCTTCATCGCGCTCTGCCTCATTCCGGGCAATCCCGGCCCGAACCAGTACGGCTTGAGACGCAACGCGCCGGCGGGAGGCTGAATTGGCGGCAGGTTCGGCCGCGGATTCGAGCCTGGGGAAGAGGCCGGAGAAGAGACCGGGCCACCGCTATCGCCGGCTCGATCCGACACTCATCATCCGGACCGCGGAGCAGCTCGAAAGGCGTGTGGGCGAGCGTTTCCCCGACAGCGGCCTGCGACGGGTCACCGTCGAGCTGGTCCAGCTCGCCAACGACATCGCAGCCTCGGCCAAGGCGCTGGAAGCGCCGATCTGGTGGGCGCGCATCCTGATCGGCCTTGCCATCGCCACGGGCGCGGCGATGTTCGTCTTCGTCGGCACCATCCTCTCCTTCGATCGCATATCTACCGGCGCCTTCGATTTCGTGCAGGGCGTGGAGGCGTCGATCAACACGCTGCTGCTGGCCGGCATCGGCTTCCTGGCGCTGGCGCGCAGCGAGGAGCGGATCAAGCGCAAGCGCGTCTTTGCTGACCTGCACGCGCTCCGCTCCCTGATCCACGTCATTGACATGCACCAGCTCACCAAGGACCCGGCGGTACTCGCAGGCGACTTCAGGCCGACCGCGAATTCGCCGGTGCGAATCACCAACCGGCGGGACCTCGCGCGCTATCTCGACTATTGCTCGGAGATGCTGTCCATCACCGGCAAGCTGGCGGCCCTCTACGCGCAGTCGGTCAATGACGAGGTGGTGGTCGGGGCGGTCAACGACATCGAGGAGCTGGGCTCCAACCTGTCGCGCAAGATCTGGCAGAAGATCACCATGATCGAGGGTTCCGCGCAGCCAAGATAGGAGCCGGCCCAGCCTGCCCGTGACAACCGCCACGCTTTGGATTATCCCGCCTCTCATGAGCCTGCCGACCGATCCTGCGGAAAATCTCGCGACTCTCATTCGCTGCCCCTCGGTAACGCCGGCGGAAGGCGGGGCGCTCGGCGCGCTGCACGCCATGCTGGAGTCGCTCGGCTTTTGCGTAGAGCGGCCTGTCTTCTCCGAACACGGCACGCCCGACATCGAGAACCTCTACGCTCGACGCTCCGGCAACGGGCCGCACCTGATGTTCGCCGGCCACACCGACGTGGTGCCGCCGGGCGACGAGTCGGCCTGGACGCTGCCGCCTTTCTCTGCGGCGATCCGAAACGGCGAGATGTACGGGCGCGGCGCGGTCGACATGAAGGGCGGCATCGCCTGCTTCGTGGCCGCGCTCGCGCGCCATGTCGCGGCGAAGGGCGCTCCGAAGGGCTCGGTCTCGCTGCTCATCACTGGCGACGAGGAAGGTCCCGCGATAAACGGCACGGTCAAGCTGCTCGAATGGGCAGCGGCGAAGGGCGAAAGCTGGGACGCGGCCATCGTTGGCGAGCCGACCAACCCCGACCGCATCGGCGACATGATCAAGATCGGCCGCCGCGGCTCGATCTCGGGCCTCGTCACCGTGCGCGGCCGCCAGGGCCATGTTGCCTATCCGCATCTCGCGGACAATCCGCTGCGCGGCGTGCTTGCGCTGGCGGACGCGCTGCTTGCGACCACGCTCGACAATGGAACGAAGGATTTCCAGCCGTCCAACCTGGAGATCACCTCGATCGACACCGGCAATCCGTCGACCAACGTGATTCCGGCGAAGGCTACAATCGCCTTCAACATCCGGTTCAACGACACATGGACAGTGGAAACGCTGCAGGCGGAAATCCACAACAGGCTGGATCGCGCGGCAAACGCCGCCAGCTACGGGAGCGACCGGGAAGAACCCTTCGCCTTCGACCTGGAGTGGCGCGATCGGCCGTGCGAGGTGTTCCTCACCCGCGACGACCGGTTGATAAAGGCCCTGTCGGGCTCCGTCGCCGCCGTCACGGGACGCACGCCCGACCTTTCGGCATCCGGCGGCACGTCGGATGCGCGCTTCATCAAGGATTACTGCCCCGTCGTCGAGTTCGGGCTCGTCGGCAAGACGATGCACATGGTGGATGAACGCGTCGCCCTTGCGGACCTCGAGACCTTGACCGACATTTACGGCCGCTTCCTAGAGGACTGGTTCGGATAAGCCGCATGCCATCGGCCGAGGAAATCCAGCAATATCTGACCGGTGTCTGGCGCATGATGCTGGGCAGGCAGGACGGGCTGAAGATGCTCGACCTCAGCGTCGACGGTTTCTGGAACTCATTCTTTGCCATGCTCGTGGCCGCGCCGCCGTTGATCGTGGGCTGGGTAGGTTTCGCCAACCAGTTCAGCGCCTATTCCGACGGTTTCGGCGACAGGGTGTCGGTGCTTCTGCGCGTCGCCTTGGTGGACTTTTCCGTATGGGTCCTGCCGCTGGTCGCGCTCGCTATCATAGCGCCGAGGGTCGGCATCGGGGACCGTTTCGTGCATCTTGTCGTCGCGGGCAACTGGGCCTCGGCGCTGACGGCATGGATCATGCTGCCACCATCGCTGCTCGATCTGTTCCTGCCCATGGCAGGGGAGGCCAGAAACCTGCTGTCTTTCGTGCTTTTCCTGGTGACGCTCGTGCTGACATGGCGCCTGACGAATGTCGCGCTGGGTAAGGGACCGGCGGTCGCGACCGCGGTTTTCGTCGGAATGTGCTTCCTATCGGTTTTCCTGCTGTTCGTGCTGCAGGCCGTTTTGGGCCTGAGCGCGGATTTCTAGAGAAATCCGGCAAAACGCTCGGCTGTTTCCGTCCGAAATTGCGTAAGAATTTATATGGAGCATTGGAGGCGGTCCTGTTTCCGCCGGAAATGCCCTAGGTCCCGGCCGGATAATCCACCTGCGTCAGATAAAGCCCCTCGGGCGGCGCCATGGCTCCGCAGGCCGCGCGATCGCGCGCCTCCAGCGCGGCCAGCGCGTCCGCCACGCTCCACGCGCCCTCGCCCGCGCGCTTCAACGTTCCCACCATCGAACGCACCTGGTTGTGCAGGAAGGAGCGCGCCGAAGTGCGTATCTCGATCAGGTCGCCGCTACGGGTCACGTCCAGCCGATCCAGCGTCCTGACGGGGCTGCTGGCCTGGCATTGCGCGGAGCGGAATGTCGTAAAATCGTGCCGGCCGAGAAACTGCCTTGCCGCCGCGTGCATGATCTCCGCGTCGAGCGGTACCGGCACCCACCACGCCCGGTTCTTCTCAAGCGCCGGATGGGCGCGACGATTGACGATGCGGTAGAGGTAATGGCGGGCCGTGGCAGAGAAACGGGCGTCGAAATCGCCTGGGACCTGTGCAGCAGAGATGATGGCGACGGCCTCGCCGGTAAGCCTCAGATGCGCGTTCATCGCGTCGCGCACCTTGCCGCCCGGCCAGTCCCTGAGCAGGTCGAAATGGGCGACTTGCCCCGTGGCATGGACGCCCGAGTCGGTGCGGCCCGCACCACGCAGCGTGATCGCCTCGCCGGAAAACCCGAGGACCGCGTGTTCGAGCGCCCCCTGCACGGAATGCGGCCCGGCCTGCCGCTGCCAGCCGGCATAGGAGGTGCCGTCATATTCGACGTCTATGCGGTAGCGTGGCAAGGAAGGCTCTCAGGCCGCCAGCGCCGGGCCGAAGGCGGGCGCGTAGGCCAGCCTTCCGCTTTCGGGCGCGTCGCCCCAGGCAAGCGCCTGCAACGCCTCGCACTGATAGTCGCTTTCATATGCTGCCGCGCGGGCGCGGCTGTAGCCGAAACGGCTATAATAGGTCGGCTCGCCGAGCACGATGGACAGGGTCTCGCCCGCCTGCCGCAGCCGCAGATGGGCCTCGCGCACCAGCGCACCGCCTATGCCGGATCCGTGGAAGGACGGCTCCACCGCAAGCGGCGCCAGCGCGACGGCCGGAAAGCCTCGCCCCCCGTCATCGACATGAAGACGCGAGAACAGAATGTGGCCGACCACGCTGCCTTCCTCCTCGGCGACCAGTTCCAGGACCACGTCGCCCGACGCTACAATCGCGTCCACCAGCCCGGCTTCGGCCTGCTGCCCGAAGGCATGTTCCTCGACAAGGCGGATCGCAGCGCGATCCTTGGGCGTCGCGGCCCTGATCGACATCATGCTCATGAGAGTACCGTTCCTTTTTTCAGTTTCGCGCCGCGCAGGAATTCGCCAGCCGTGGCCGGCCTGCCTCCCGCACGCTGCAGATAAGTGAGACGCAAAGCGCCCTCCCCGCAGGCGACCGTCAGCCGGTCATCCAGTATCTCGCCCGCCCTTGTCCCTTCTGGCCGATCCGAGCGGCCCTCGGCCAGCGTGGAGCGCAGCAGCTTGAGACGCTCCGTCCGGCCGTCCGCGGCCGGCATCTCGCACCACGCGCCCGGAAAGGGCGACAGCCCACGGATGCAATCGTGAAGCTCGCGGGCTGGAAGACTCCAGTCGACGCGCGTCTCGGCCTTGTCGATCTTGGCAGCGTAGAGCGCGCCTTCCGGCGGCTGCGGCGTCAGCGTCAGCGTTCCGGCCTCGACCTGCCCGAGTGCATGCACCATGAGCGCCGCGCCCACCTGCATGAGCCGGTCATGCAACTCGCCGGCCGTCTCGTCCGCGCCGATCTCCATGCGTTCCGTCAAGGCGACGGGGCCGGTGTCGAGCCCTTCGTCCATCTTCATGATCATCATGCCGGTTTCGCGATCGCCCGCCATGATCGCGCGCTGGATGGGAGCAGCGCCCCGCCAGCGCGGCAGGAGCGACGCATGGCCGTTAAAGGCGCCGAACCGAGTAGCTTCGAGGATCGGCCTGGGCAGCAGCAGGCCATAGGCGACCACGACTGCCGCATCCGCCCCGAGCGTCGCAAACGCTTCCTGCTCTGCCGCGCCTTTGAGCGAAACCGGCGAGCGCACCGGAATGCCAAGCCTTTCGGCCTCGCGCTGCACGGGCGACGGCGTCAGTTCCAGGCCGCGCCGGCCGGCCGGACGCGGCGGCTGCGTATAGACGGCGACGACGTCGTGCCCCGCATCCACGACGGCGCGCAGCGTCGGCACGGCGAAGTCGGGCGTGCCCATGAAGATGATACGAAGCGGCATCGGATATTGCGCTGTCTCGGCTTTCGGTTCCGCGTTCAACCGGCAATGGCGGCCAAGGTCAAGCCCGCGGCGAAAGACGCCGGGTCAGCCGACCATGCGGCTCGGCGGCCGGTCGCGCGCGAGCTTCTTGAACTTCTTTATCACCATGTCGCGCTTCAGCTTCGAGATATGGTCGATGAACAGCACGCCGTTCAGATGATCGATCTCGTGCTGGAGGCAGGTGGCGAGAAGGCCGTCCACCTCGACCTCCTGCTCGTTGCCCTGGCGATCGAGATGGCGCACGCGCACGGCGGCCGGGCGCTCGACCTCGGCGTAATAATCCGGGATGGACAGGCAGCCTTCCTCGTAGACGGAGCGCTCGTCGCTGCTGTCGAGGACCTCGGGATTGATGAAAACCTGCGGCGCGGGCGGTTCGCCTTCCTTCGCGAGATCGATGACAAGCATGCGGATCGGCTCGCCGATCTGGATGGCAGCAAGGCCTATTCCCGGCGCGTCATACATCGTCTCGAACATGTCGTCGGCGAGCCTGAGCAGCGGCGCGTCGACGCGCTCCACCGGCTTGGACACCAGGCGCAGGACGGGATCGGGAAGAATGACAAGCGGCTTGATCGGCATGCGCCTCACGTAAGACCTCGCCCCGCAGGCGTCAACAGGATCATTTGTTCCTGTTTTGATCTGGATAGTCAATGCGAATCGGCTATGCTGTCCGTATGGATCCGCTGTCTAACATTCTTTCCGAGCCGGTGGGGCGGCTCGGCACGACGACGATCACGTTGGGCCAGGCCTTGGCATGGTCGGCGCTCGCGGTGTTCGCCTTGCTCGTCGTGTTTGGAATCGCGCTTTGGCGTTCCGCCCGTGCCCGCTCTCTCGCCGCCGCCGAGGCGGCGGAGCGCAGCCGCGAGGCGGAAGCGCGGCTGGCGGCAATCGTGCAAGCGCAGGCCGAGATGCAGGGCCGGCTCGGCGCGGTCGCCGACGTCTTCGGCGCGCGGCAGGCGGAACTGACGCAGTCGCTGAGCCAGCGGCTCGACGCCATGACCGGCCGGATCGGCCAGACCATGACGGAGCAGACCAGGTCGACGCACGAATCGCTTGCGAAACTCCAGGAGCGGCTTGCGGTCATCGACACCGCGCAGAACAACATCCAGTCGCTGGCCGGGCAGGTCGTGCAGTTGCAGGCCATCCTGTCTAACAAGCAGACGCGCGGTGCGTTCGGCCAGTCGCGCATGGAGGCCATCGTCGCGGACGGCCTGCCGCATGGCGGCTACGAATTCCAGGCGACGCTCTCCAACGGCAACAGGCCGGACTGCCTGATCGTGATGCCCAACAAGGCGCCGAAACTCGTCATCGACGCGAAGTTCCCGCTCGAGGCGTGGAACGCGATCCGCGCGGCTATGGATGGCGACACGACGGGCGAGGCGCAGAAATACGCCGCGCAGGCATTCCGGCGCGACGTCGAGTTCCACATCAAGGCCATCGCCGACAAATATCTGATCAACGGGGAGACGCAGGACACGGCCTTCATGTTCGTGCCTTCCGAATCGATCTTCGCCGAGATCCACGAGAATTTCGAAGCCGTGGTGCAGAAGGCGCATCGCGCCCGCGTCGTCATCGTCTCGCCGTCGCTCCTGATGCTTTCGATCCAGGTCGTGCAGGCTATCCTCAAGGACGCGCGCATGCGCGAGCAGGCGCACCTCATTCAGGGCGAGGTCGTCCGTCTGATGGAGGACCTGTCGCGCATGGACGATCGGGTGCGCAAGCTGCAGACCCATTTCGGCCAGGCCTCCCGGGATATCGACGACATACTCGTTTCGTCGTCCAAGGTGGTGAAGCGTGGCCAGAAGATCGAGGCGCTGGAGCTTGGTTCAGGCGTCGAAAGCGAGGAAGCCCCACGGGCATTGCCCGCCGCCGGCGAAGGCGCGTCAGTCGGCACGAAGAGCGGTCAGCTGCGTTTGCGCGTGGTCGACGAAGGGGCCTGACCCTGGCCACCGGACGCCGGATCAATCCTTCTCCTTCGTGATGAGGCCTTCCATGACCGGAAGCCAGGATATGGCCGAGCGGTGCCAGATCTGGCGCCTGGGCGGAAGCTGGTCTCTCTGATGCGCCGTACCGACACGGATGTTGTAGGTTTTCGGCCCGTCATCAACGGAGGTCGCATAGATCGGCGAGCCGCATTCGCCGCAAAACGCCTGACCGCGCCTGTTGCCGCTCTCGGCCGTCTTCACATAGATCTTCGGAACGCCGCGCGTGACGCGAAAACTGTCTTCAGCAGCGGGTGCCGTGACGCGGAATGCGGTGGCGGAAAGCGTCTGGCAATCCGTGCAATGGCAGATGCCGACCATTGCCGGATCGATTTCCGCCTCATAAGCGATCGCCCCGCAATGACAGCCGCCATCGATCTTCATGGATCTTCTCCCGACCCCAGCAAGACATATCTATCGCGTTGTCACGGGGCGGCAAGGCGCGCGCTGCAAACGCGCTTGCCGTTCGCACGCAGACAGGTTTCACTTCGCCAGCCAACATGGAGAACGAATCATGGCCAAGGGTGCGATGAAAGCCAAGAAGGAAGTGCGCAAGCCGAAGAAGGATGCAAAGAAGCCTGCAGCCGCGCCGGTTCTCAAGGCAGCTCCCGTCGCTGCCCTGAAGCAGAAAGAGAAATGACAGGCGGTCGCCTGTCATTTCTCACATTCGTCTGAAGTCAGGCGGCCGGCTCAGTGCCGGCCGGCTCTTGCCTTGCGCGCGGCATAGCGTGCATCGCGCTTGGCCTTGCGTTCGGCCTCATCGGCCAGAAGACGGGCGATCCGCTCGTTCTCCTCGCTTTCCTTGGCCTTTGCCTCGGCCAGCGCGCGTTCCTCGGCTTCGCGACGGGCTGCCTCTTCGGCCGCCTCGCGCGCCGCCCGCTCGATCGCCTCGCGTGCGAGGCGTTCCTGACGCAGCTTCTCTTTCTCGAGCTCGCGCTTCTCGCGCGCCTCAAGTATTGTCTGTCTCTGCGCCATGCGCGCCTGCACGGCCGGATCATCCGGGCCGGGACGCGACTTGAATCTTTCGAGCAGGGCCTTCTTCGCTTCGTTCGCCGCACTACGGCGCTCGAAGACGTCTTTCTCTCTGTAAATTGCCAATTTCAGTCCTTGAACTTTGCCAGCGCCGCTTACATACGCATCGGAGCCGAGAGTTCAAGCCGTTTTCGGGCATTGCTCCCGTGAAAAATTGACGCGCCGGAAACCAGACCCGCCGATCAGCCGCATATCCCGGCGCGGGTCGGGCACGAGCCGACCCGCGCACTTCGCGTTGCGGGTCCTGCCTCCGTTACCTATATGCGCCCGGTCGATCACGCATATCCGGGAAAACCGTCCATGGCGCAGCTCTCCGTTCTCGATCTTTCGCCTGTGCCGGAGGGTATGACGGCCGGACAATCGCTGCGCAATACGCTTGATCTTGCCCGGCATGCCGAGAGGCTCGGCTACAATCGCTACTGGCTCGCCGAGCATCACAACATGCCGGGAATCGCCAGCGCGGCGACGTCGGTGGTGATAGGCCACGTCGCGGCGGGAACCTCAACCATCCGGGTCGGTGCGGGCGGCGTCATGCTGCCGAATCATTCGCCGCTGGTGATCGCGGAACATTACGGCACGCTGGCAGCCTTGCATCCGGGCCGAATCGACCTCGGGCTCGGCCGCGCGCCGGGAACAGACATGCTGACTGCACGCGCGCTGCGCCGCAACCTCGATGCCGGTGTAGACAATTTCCCGCACGACGTCGTCGAGCTCATCAATTATTTCGCGCCGGCCGAACCCGACCAGCGCCTGCGCGCGGTGCCCGGAGAGGGCGAGGATGTCGAGGTATGGATGCTCGGCTCGTCAACTTATGGCGCGCAGCTTGCCGCCATGCTCGGCCTGCCCTACGCCTTCGCCTCGCATTTCGCGCCGGTCGAGATGCAGCATGCGATCGATATCTACCGCTCGCGCTTCCAGCCGTCCGAAAGACTGGAAAAGCCGAGGCTGATGCTCGGGCTCAACGTTTTCGCGGCCGATACCGACGCAGAGGCGCAATTGCTGTTCAGTTCGCTTCAGCAGGCCTTCGTGAACCTGCGGACGGGGCGGCCGGGCAAGCTCCCCGCGCCGGTTGAGAATTACGAGGCCACGCTGGATCCGGTGGCGAAGGGGATGCTGGCGAACGCGCTCTCTTGCTCGATCGTCGGTTCGCCGCAGACGGTACGCAGCGGCCTCGACGCATTCGTGCGCCGCACCGGGGCCGACGAGCTGATGGTGACGGCGCAGATTTTCGATCACGAGGCGAGGGTGAAATCCTTCGAGATCCTCGCTGCGGTGCGCGACGATCTGTCGAAAGCGGCGTGAGGCTCGGCTATCTCAGCGCCTTCACGATACCCGCATCCGGGAAGCAGGTGGGCGCGCGGCCGTTTCTGGCCTGCCAGTCGCCGATCGAGCGGCGCGTCTTGAAGCCCGGCAGACCGTCCGCGCCGCCAACATCGTAGCCGATCTTTTCCAGGCCACCCTGCATGGCCGCTATGTCGGAGCGGTAGAGCCCGCCGACCTTGCCCCATGCCCCGGCGAACTGCCTGTCGCCGCCGGCGATCCGGTCCGCACCGTGGCCTATGAAAAGCGCGTAGAGGTCGCTTTCATTGTATTCCTTGAGCACGTAGAAATTCGGCGTGACGATGAAGGCGGGCCCATTCCTGCCCGCCGGCATCAGCAGGAAACCTTCCGCCTTCAGCTCGCTCTTCGGGAAGGGCTTGCCGCTCACGCGCTCGATGCCGAGCCCCGCCCATTCCGAAATCTTGCGGCCCCGGTCGGGGCCTTCCAGCGAGCAGGACACGCTTTCGGGGACGCGCACCTCGAAGCCCCAGTCGCGCCCCTTCACCCAGCCGTAGTGAACCAGATAGTTGGCGATGGAAGCCAGCGTGTCGGGCGTGGAGTTCCATATGTCGGGCACGCCGTCGCCATCAAAATCGACCGCATGGTCGAGGAAGGACGTCGGCAGGAACTGCGGCTGCCCGAGTGCGCCGGCCCAGGACGACTTCATCGCCGCGCGGGAGACAAGGCCGCGCTCCAGCATGACGAGCCCGGCGATCACCTCCTTGCGGAACATGTCCTTGCGCGTGGCAAGGAAGGCTTTCGTGCCGAGAACCTCGAAGGCGTCATAGGGAATCTTCGCCGTGCCGAAGCCGGATTCACGACCCCAGATCGCCAGCACGACGCCGGCCGGCACGCCGTAGCGCTTCTCGATCGCGGCAAGCGTAGCGGCATTGCTGCCGGCGCGCTGGCGGCCACCGGCGGTGACCGCGCCGATGGTCTTTTCCGCGAAATAATTGCCCGGCGAGCCGAATTCGGCCTGATGCTGCTTCTTCGGCGTCTCGGGCTTGGCGCCCGGCAGCACAAGATCGGGCAATTTGAGATTGGGAGTCACGCCAGCGAATGCGGCATCGAAGGTCTTCTTCGACACGCCATTGGCCTTCGCTTCCGGCCAAAGGTCCTGATCGAGCCACGTCCGGAACTGCGTATCGATCTTCTGGGCGGAAGCGGGGAGGATCGAGCAGATTAGCGCCAGCAGGAGCGGCAGAGCCAGCCTGAGAGGGGAGCAACACACGGAACGCATCATTCCACCCCTTTCGCCGGCAACCATGTCAAAAAGTCGTCCGCGATTTCAGCGCCGCCGACAGCGTGCCCTCGTCGAGATAGTCGAGCTCGCCGCCGACCGGCACGCCGTGCGCAAGCCGCGTCACCTTCAAACCGAAGCTCGCGAGCTGGTCGGTGAGGTAATGGGCGGTCGTCTGGCCCTCCACCGTCGCGTTGACCGCCAGTATGATCTCCTTGACCTCGCCGCCGGCGACGCGGTCGATCAAAGTCCTGATGTTGAGTTGGTCCGGGCCGATGCCGTCGAGCGGCGACAGCGTGCCGCCGAGCACATGGAAGCGCGCGTTCATCGACCCGGCGCGTTCCAGCGCCCACAGGTCGGAGACGTCCTCAACCACGATGATGGTCGAGCCGTCTCGGCGCGCATCGATGCAGATCAGGCAGGGGTCGGACGTGTCGACATTGCCGCAGGTCGAGCAGATGCGCACCTTGTCCACTGCCTCGCCCATCGCCTCGGCGAGCGGCGACAGCAGCTGCTCCTTCTTCTTGATGAGATGGAGCGCGGCCCGGCGCGCGGAACGGGGCCCGAGCCCCGGCACCTTGGCCAGAAGCTGTATCAGGCGCTCGATCTCGGGGCCGGCGATTCGCTTTGACATGGGAAAAGGCAATACGGCAATGGAGCGGCAGGGCAACAAGTTTTATGCGGACTGACCGCCTGCCTTCCCGGCTTCAGAACGGAAGCTTCATGCCCGGAGGAATCGGCAGGCCGGCGGTCAGCGCCTTGGTCTTTTCCTGCATGATAGCCTCGACCTTGGTCTTGGCGTCGTTGTGGGCGGCGAGCAGAAGGTCTTCGAGTATCTCCACCTCTTCTTCCCTGAAGAGCGACGGATCAATCTTCAGAGACTTCATCTCGAACTTGCCCGTCAGCGTGACGCTGACCAGTCCGCCGCCGGACTGGCCGGTCGCCTCCAGCGTGGCGATCTCGTCCTGCATGGCCTGGAACTTGGCCTGCATCTCCTTCGCTTTGCCCATCAGGCCGAGAAGGTCCTTCATTCTTCGTCTCCGTCAAAAATCGGTTTCGTCGTCGTCCGCGCCCGGATCGATATCGGGATCAGGCGGCAGGTCGGTTTCGCTCGCGTCCGTCTCGGGCGCGGTGGGTATGCGCACGTCGATGATCCTCGAGCCCGGGAACTTGGCAAGAATGGCCGCGACCGCCGGATCGTTCCTCGCGTCGAGCATGGCGTCGTTCCGGCGTGCGGCTTCCGTCTCGGCCAGCGTCGGCCCGCCCTCCTCGCGCGATACGGATACAAGCCAGCGGCGGCCCGTCCATTTTTCCAGACGCGCGCTGAGGTCGGGGACCAGGCTTTTCGGCGCATCCTCGGTGAGGCTCACTTCCAGCCGGCCCGGATCGATACGCACAAGTCTCACGCCGTTCCGGAACTGCGTCTTGAACAGCATATCGCGGTTGGCGTCGGCCAGAGCCGCGATATCCGCAAGGGATTTCACTGGAACGCTCGGGGCGGCGTCTTCCACGGGCTGCGGCGGCGCCACCATTTGCACGGGCGAAGGGGCTATCTCGACAAGCCGCATCGTCTGGCCGCCGCCCGACGCCACAGTGGCGCGGCTCACGGCAACCGCGCTGGCGGTTCCGTTGCCGCCGGGGGCCGGGCCGGTAACCGTCTGGCGTGGAGAAGCTCCCGCCGAAGGCTGCGGCGCGTCGCCGAGCGATTTAAGGGCCTCGTCCAGTGTGGGCAGGTCGGCCGCATGGGCAATGCGGATGAGCACCATTTCGGCGGCACTTGCCGGCCGGTTGGAAGACTGCACCTCGGGAATGCCCTTCAAAAGCATCTGCCAGGTGCGGGAAAGGACACGGACCGACAACTGCTTCGCGAATTCCGTGCCGCGCCGGCGCTCGCCCTCGGACAGGGACACGTCATCGACGGCGGACGGGACGAAGCGCAGCCGCGTGACGAGATGGTTGAACTCGGCAAGGTCGGTGAGCACGGCCGCCGGGTCCGCGCCGACATCGTACTGCGCGCGGAACTCCATCAATGCGGATGCGGCGTCACCCTTCATCAGGTGCTCGAACAGGTCGACGATGCGTCCCCGGTCGGCCAGCCCCAGCATGGAGCGCACCTGCTCGGCCGTTACCGTGCCCGCGCCATGCGCGATCGCCTGGTCGAAGATGGAGAGCGCGTCGCGCACGGACCCTTCCGCCGCGCGGGCGATCATGGCGACCGCCTCGGCCTCGACCGAGATCTCCTCCTGCTGTGCGATGCTGTTCAGATGCCCGGTCAGCATGCCCGCGTCGACGCGACGCAGGTCGAATCGCTGGCAGCGCGACAGCACAGTGATCGGCACCTTGCGGATCTCGGTCGTGGCGAAGATGAATTTCACATGCGGCGGCGGCTCCTCGAGCGTCTTCAGCAGGCCGTTGAAGGCCTGCGTGGAGAGCATGTGGACCTCGTCGATGATGTAGACCTTGTAGCGCGCCGAAACCGGCGCATAGCGCACCTGCTCGATGATCTCGCGGATGTCGTCGATGCCGGTATGGGAGGCCGCGTCCATCTCGATCACGTCGACATGGCGGCCTTCCATGATCTCCCGGCAGTGCTCGCCGGGCACGGCGAGGTCCACGGAGGGACGGTCGACATCGGCGGTCCTGTAGTTGAGCGCGCGCGCCAGGATGCGCGCCGTGGTCGTCTTGCCAACCCCGCGCACGCCGGTCAGCATCCAGGCTTGTGCGATGCGGCCGGTCGAAAAGGCGTTGGTGAGCGTGCGCACCATCGGCTCCTGCCCGATGAGCGCCGAGAAATCGGCAGGACGGTATTTGCGCGCGAGAACCCTGTAGCCGGCGGGGGCTTTGCCTTGCGTACTGTTGCCGGCGTCGCTCATTGGCGCGTTCGATACTCCCCGCAGGCCGATTCCCGCACCATGACTTTCGCCCGCGCGTCATCGCTGCGTCAATGTCGCAACAAATCGGGCGGGCGGAAAGGCGGGAGGCTGGAACAGTGACCCGTTCCGTGCTCGTTGGGGCTGCTTCCTTCCGGACCTGACCCGGTTGGCGAGTGGCGCGTCCACCACCAACCTCCCGACGCTCATATCGACACTTTGGCGCTCAAATGCAAGAGCAATCCGGTTCACCCTGATCGCAGGAAGCGCTTTCCTCCGGCATGGAAAGACAATAGCTTTCAGAAAAATCGAGGGAACCGCCAATGCTCGGCATGAAGGCCGGATTCACACTGGAAGCGAGGCTGGAGAGCGACAGCGTTCATCTGATGTGGCTGGGCCTGTGCGAGTTGCGGGCCATGAATGACCGCCGCTGGCCCTGGCTCGTGCTGATTCCGCAGCGGCCGGGCATTGAGGAGGTGCACGACCTGACGCCGCTCGACCAGGCGATGCTGACCTTCGAGACCAACATGGTCTCCAAGGCCCTCAAATCAGTAACGGGCTGCACCAAGATCAACACCGGCGCGCTGGGCAACATCGTGCGCCAGCTTCACGTCCATGTGGTCGCACGCAGCGAAGGCGATCCCGGCTGGCCCGGCCCGGTCTGGGGCCACGGCATCCGCGAGCCTTACGAGCGCGCGCCGTTCGAGAGGTTTGCCGAAATGATCAAGGCGGCGCTATAAGCACCGTCATCCAGCTTCCATCCATAGCCCGCCAGAATCCCTCCAGAGCCCCCATGACATTTCGCCTTTTCGACGCGCCGCAGGCCGAACCGAGCCGGTTCGTGGGCTTTGCGGGCAACATCATCGACAGGCAGTCGGAGAAGCGGGAGGACGATTCCGCCGAAAAGGCGCTTGCCGATCCGTCGAGCAGGCTGATGCTGATGGGAAGCGGGCGGATCCTTCTGAAGGCTGGGGATGACGCCGGGGCTTCCAGCTATTTCGGCGTGCAGGAGGCGCGTGCGCTCGGCGCCGATCTCGCGAACGCCGTCCTGCTCGGCACCGCGCCCGACGGTCCCGTCCTGGCGGCGCCGGTTGCGACGGACGAGGCAGGGCTGCCGCAGACCGTCAAGGCGATGGAATACCGGCCCGTCTATATGCAGGGGCTGATCGACGCGACCGCGCTCGGCTCGCTCGCGCAGGGTGCCAGCCTTCTCGCCTGGCATGCGAATCACCGCTTCTGCGGGAAATGCGGCCAGCCGACCGAGATGCGGGCGGGCGGATACAAGCGCCTCTGCACGGCCTGCCGGACCGAGCATTTTCCCCGCACCGACCCCGTCGCCATCATGCTTTCCGTACAGCGCGACCGCTGCGTCCTGGGACGAGGCCGCCATTTCGCGCCCGGCGTTTATTCAGCGCTGGCAGGCTTCATCGAGCCGGGCGAGACTATCGAGGCGGCAGTGCGGCGCGAAACCTTGGAGGAAGCGGGGATACGGCTCGGCCGGGTCGTCTACCACGCCAGCCAACCCTGGCCGTTTCCGTACTCGCTCATGATCGGCTGCTTCGGCGAGGCGCTGAACGACGAGATCGAGGCAGACCTCGCAGAACTGGAAGATTGCCGCTGGTTCGACCGCGCCGAGGTTCTGTCCATGCTGGAGCGCACGCATCCGACCCTCATGGTGCCGCCGCACGGCTCGATCGCGCACCACCTGATCCGGGCCTGGGCGGAAGCCGCTCCGCCTGCCTGAGCGGGTTGGCCGGCAGGCGGTTCAGTCGGCCAGCTTCCATTCCTCGCGCGAGGGGCTGCGCGGGTAGACGCCCAGGATGCGAACCTCGCGGGAGAAGAACTTCAGTTCCTCTATCGCGTTCTTGACACCGGGATCGTCCGGATGGCCTTCGATATCGGTATAGAACAAGGTCGCGGTGAACGCCCCGAGCTGGTAGCTTTCCAGCTTGGTCATGTTCACGCCGTTGGTGGCGAAGCCGCCCATGGCCTTGTAGAGCGCGGCCGGCACGTTGCGCACGCGGAAGATGAACGTCGTCATCATCCTGGCGTCCGGCGACGGCCGCTCGACCCATTGCTTCGACTTGGTCAGCACCACGAAGCGGGTGACGTTGGTGTCGGTGTCCTCGACATTCTCCTCCAGGATGTCCAGCCCGTAGAGGCTGGCGGCGAGCTTGGGGGCCAGAGCCGCCATGCTGCGGTCCTGCATCTCGGCCACGAGCTTGGCCGCCCCCGCGGTATCGCCGGCGACCATGGGCTTCCAGCCGTTCTTCCTTATGTATTTGCGGCACTGGCCGAGCGCGTGGATATGGCTGTGGACCGTCTTGATCTCCTTGCGGTCCACGCCGGGCAGCACCATCAGCTGGAAATGGATGGGCAGGAAATACTCGCCGACGATATGCAGCTTCGATTCGGGCAGGAGATGGTGGATATCGGCGACCCGGCCGGCGATCGTGTTCTCGATCGGGATCATCGCCAGATCTGCCTTGCCGCTTTCCACCGCGTTAAAGGCGTCCTCGAAGGTCGGGCACGGCAGGGGCTCCATGCCGGGAAACATGTTGCGGCTGGCCGTGTCGGAATTTGCGCCGGGTTCTCCCTGGAACGAGATTCGGTTGGTCTTTTCGGGTGCCATGACGGGCCTTGTCAGCTTGAAAGGATTTGCCGGGCGCGGCGCAGATCGTCGGGAGTATCGACGCCGAGCGGTACGGATTTGACGATCTCGACATCGATGCGCATGCCGGCCTCCAGCGCACGGAGCTGTTCCAGCCGCTCGCGCTGCTCCAGGGTCGACGGGGGCAGCGAGACGAAGCGTTCGAGCGCCGCCCTTCGATAGGCGTACAGGCCGATGTGATGGTAAAGCGGCCCTTCGCCCCACGGGGCGGTGGCGCGCGTGAAATAAAGCGCCCGCAATCGGCCCGGCCGCGCTTTCGCGGCGTTGTCCGAAGACAGCGGCGAGCCAACGATCTTGACCACGTTCGGATTGGTCTTCTCGTCCTCGTCCACGACCTGAACGCCCAGCGTCGCTATGTCGACGTCAGCGGTCGCGAGCGGGCGAAAAGCAGCACGGACGGTTTCCGGCTCGATGGTCGGCAGATCGCCCTGCACGTTGACGACGATGTCCACGCCGCCATCGGGATCGAGCGTACGCAACGCCTCATATATGCGGTCGGAGCCGGACTGATGGTCGTTGCGGGTCATAACGGCCTCGAAGCCCGCTTCCCTCACCACCCGGGCAACCTCGGCCGTATCGGTGGCGACGGCGACCCGTCCGAGGCCGCTCTGCCGCGCCCGTTCCGCCACGTGGACGATCATCGGCCGGCCCGCAATATCGGCCAGCGGCTTGTCCGGCAGGCGCGTCGACGCCATGCGGGCTGGAATCAGAACGATGGTTGACATCTGGATCGGTATGCTGAAACAGCAGAACTCCGGTGGCAAAACGTCTCATGGACGCCGTTCTTATAGGTGTTGCAACCGCCAAGCAAAAGACCTAGTTTCCGGCCAAATCGGCCGGCCCGGTCGAGAGAAGCAGCATGCCGCCCGGTCGCGGGGACTTTTTGCGCGGGACTATGCGATCGAGGGACAAGGGAGCCAGGGGCGAATGGACTCATTCGAATTCAACAAGTTTCTCGGCGCCTTCCTGGGGGTCGTGTTTGTTGTATTTTCCGTAGGCCTCATCGCCGATTCGATCTTTGCCGCTCCCCATATGGAACGGCAGGGTTTCGAGATCGCGGCCGTAGAGGAAGAAGCCGGCGGCGGAGCGCCGGAAGCGCCGGCCGAGGAGTCCATCGCCGCGCTGCTCGCGTCGGCCGACGCCACGGCCGGCCAGGCCGTCGAGAAGAAGTGCGCCGCCTGCCACACGATCGAAAAGGGCGGCTCCAACAAGGTCGGACCGAACCTCTGGAACATCGTGAACCGCCCGATCGCAACGCATGAGGGCTTCGCCTATTCCAGCGCGATGAAGGAATTCTCCCAGGGCGGCACCGTCGTCTGGGACTATGATCACCTGAACCATTTCCTCGCCTCGCCCAAGGGTCTGGTCAAGGGTACGGCGATGGGCTTCGCCGGGCTGAAGAACCCGACAGAACGCGCCAACCTGATTGCGTTCATGCGCACGCTTGCCGATACGCCTGCCCCGCTGCCTGAAGCGACCGAACCGACCGCCGAGCCCGCATCGGCACCGGCAGAGGGTGCGGCACCGGCGGAAGAGGCTCCGGCCGAAGCGGCTCCTGCGGAAACCGCGCCCACCGAAGCAGCCCCTGCCGAGCAGGCTCCTGCCGAGGAAGCGCCTGCCGAACCGGCTCAATGACGAAAATGTAATGGTCGAAATCACGAAAAAGCCGGGTTCAGCCCGGCTTTTTTGTTAAACGGATTAAGGCGAGCCGTTACCCGGCGGACCGCCTCGTATCTGATTGCCCTGTCCGTTGCCGTCTCCGATGAGGATTGCATGAGATCGTCCGCCGCCCTGTTTCTGGGAAGCTTCGCCGTAGCGCTCGTTTCGCTCGGCGCTGTCGCCGGTACCGAGGAATGGCACAAATCATCGTCGCTGCTCGGCGATTCGAAATACGGATCGGACTTTCAGCGATACGATTACGTCAATCCCAATGCTCCCAAGGGCGGCACCTATAACTCCATCGCACGGGGAACGTTCGACAGCTTCAATCCCTATATCGTCCAGGGAACGGCCGCCGCCGGCTTCGTCGGCATCAGGGCCGGGCTTCTCTATGACACGCTGATGGACTTCTCGCGCGACGAGCCGGGCGTGAGCCATCCGCGGCTCGCCGAGGCCTACACCTATCCGGACGACTATTCATCGGCCACCTACCGGCTCGACCCGCGCGCCAGATGGCATGACGGGACGCCCGTCACGGTGGAGGATGTCGTCTGGACATTCAATGTGATGAAAGCAGAAAGCCCGAACTACATCCCCTACTACAGCAACGTGACCGAGGCCGTCGCGCTGAACGACCGGGAAGTTCAGTTCCGCTTCGACCAGAAGGGCAATCGCGAACTGCCCAAGATCATCGGCGACCTGGTGGTGCTGCCGAAGCACTGGTGGGAAGGCATCGACCCTTCGGGCAAAAAGCGCGATGTGACGCGGCCCACGCTCGAGCCTCCCATGGGTTCCGGCCCGTACAAGATCGAGAGCTTCAAGCCCGGGTCGGAGATCATCTGGCGCAGGGTGGAGGACTATTGGGGCACTGCGCTGCCGGTCAATGTCGGCCGCAACAATTTCGACCGCCGCCGCTTCACCTACATCAAGGACGACAACGCCGCCTGGCAGGCGTTCACCAAGGGCGGCCTCGGCGATACCCGCAGCGAGAACAGTTCCCGGCGCTGGGCGACCTCCTACAACTTTCCGGCCGCCAAGGCCGGCGACGTCCTCAAGGCAAGCTATCCCGCGCATGCGCTGGAGAACATGCAGGCCTTCGTGATGAATACGCGCCGGCCGAAGTTCCAGGACCGCAGGGTCCGCGAGGCCCTCACCTATGCCTACGATTTCGAGACGATGAACCGGACGATCTTCTTCGGCTTCAACCACCGCGTGCACAGCTTCTTCGAGGGCGGCGAACTGGCGTCGTCCGGGCTGCCGCAGGGCAAGGAACTGGAAATTCTCGAACAGTACAGGGATCAGCTGCCGCCCGAACTCTTCACGCAGGAATACAAATTGCCGGTTTACGAGCAGCCGCCCCCGAGGCCCGGCGACCCGGTCCAGCCGGTGCCCGCGAACCCGCCGGAGCCGGAACGCGCCATCCTGCGCAGGGCGGTGGCCCTGTTCGCAGAGGCGGGCTGGAAGATCCAGGACGGCAAGATGACCAACGAGAAGACCGGCGAGCCGTTCACCTTCGAGATTCTCGGCAGCAGCGAAACCGACGAGGTCATCGCCAATCCCTACATCAACATGCTGCGCAAGATCGGCGTGACGGCCACGCTGCGGATCGTCGATCCGACCCAGGCCCAGAACCGCGAGAACACCTTCGACTTCGACATGATCACCACCACGCTCGGCCAGTCGGAATCGCCCGGCAACGAGCAGCGCGACTACTGGTCTAGCAAGGCGGCGGACCGGCACGGCTCGCAGAACTTCGCCGGCATCAAGGATCCAGTGGTGGATGCGCTCGTCGAGCGCATCATCTTCGCCACCGACCGGGAGGACCTGATCGCGGCCACGCATGCGCTCGACCGCGTCCTGCTGTGGGGCCACTACGTGGTTCCCCAGCATACGCGCGGCGAGGTGTGGCTCGCCTATTGGGACAAGTTCGGCATCCCGGAGAAGCAGCCGGACTACATCGGCCCAGACATCGATTCCTGGTGGATCGATCCCGAAAAAGAAGCGGTCCTTTCGGCAAAATACGGAAGCTCGAATTGAGCGGCGCGAACGGGCCTCGCCTGCAGCGGCGCACATTCCTGGCATTGGGCGGATCGGCGATGGCCGCGCCGTTCTTTCCGCGCCCCTTGTTCGCCGACAGCCCGGTAGAGACACCGCTGCACGGTCTGTCCGCCTTCGGCGACCTGAAATACCCCGCCGGCTTCCCGCACTTCGCCTATCTCAACCCCGATGCGCCGAAGGGCGGCACGCTGAACTTCTCGCCGCCCGATTGGCGCTACAACCAGAACGTCACGACCTTCAACACGCTGAACAGCTTCGTGCTGACGGGCGATGCGCCGCCACGCATGGAGATCTGCCACGACACGCTCATGACGCGCGCGCTCGACGAGCCGGATGCGCTCTACGGGCTGCTCGCCGAGACGGTGACCATCTCGTCCGACCGCAATGCCTTCATCTTCGCGCTACGCCCGCAGGCGCGTTGGCACGACGGAACGCCGCTGACGGCCGACGACGTGGCCTTCACCTATTCCACCTTCAAGGAGAAGGGACACCCGCTGCTGGCGCTTCCGCTCGCCAGCCTGACCGGCGCGGAAGCGTTCGGGCCGCAAACGGTGCGCCTGACCTTTTCGGGCGAGCAGTCGCCTCAGGCCGTGCTGACGGCCGCCGCCTACCCGATCATCTCGCGCGCATGGTTTTCACAGAATCCCTTCGACAGCTCGCGGCTGGTCGCTCCGCTGGGTTCCGGCCCCTACAAGGTAGGCCCCGTGTCGGTCGGCCAGTCCATTACCTATGAGCGGGTCGGCGACTATTGGGGCCGCGACCTGCCGGTGAACCGAGGCCGCTACAATTTCGACCGCATCCGCATCGACATTTTCCGTGAGCGGCAGGCAGGATTCGAAGCCTTCAAGAAGGGCGATGTGACCTACCGCCAGGAATTCACTGCGCGGACCTGGGCGACCGGCTACGATTTCCCGGCGCTTGCGGAGGGCAAGGTCGTCCGGCGCGAATTTCCGGGCGAGAAGGGGGCGAGAATGCAGGGGTGGGCGATCAACCAGCGCCGCGCGGCGTTCAGGGATGTCCGCGTGCGCCGTGCGATCGCGCTGTGCTTCAATTTCAAGTGGACGAACCGCAACCTGTTCTACGGCCTGTACGAGCGGTCGCAGTCCTGCTTCCAGCAGTCGGAATTCGTCGCCGAAGGCATGCCTTCGCCGGAGGAACTGGCGCTGCTGGAGCCCTTGCGCGGCGACATTCCGGAAGAAGCCTTCGGCGAGGCCGTGACGCAACCCGCCGGCGGCGCTTCGGTGCGAGACCGCAAACTGCTCGGCCAGGCCACGGCGCTGCTCAAGGAAGCGGGCTGGACGCGGCAGGGGTCGATGCTCAGGAACGCGGCGGGCGCGTCGCTACAACTGGAAATCCTGATCGATGACGACGCGCTCGCCATCGTCAACCAGCCCTTCGTGGAAAACATGGTAGCGGTCGGCATCGACGCATCGTTGCGCAAGGTCGATCCGGCGCAATACGCAGCGCGCCAGAACACCTATGATTTCGACATGATCGTCAACGCGCTACCACTGACGGCAACGCCGAGCTTTGACACGCTGGAGAACATCTTTCATTCGCGCGCGGCGGCGGTGCAAGGCACGCGCAACCTGGCTGGGATCGAAAGCCCGGCCGTCGACGGCCTGATTACGGCTGCGGGCAACGCAAAAAGCCGTGCCGAACTGACCATTGTCCTTCGCGCGCTGGACCGGGTCTTGCGCGCGCGCATGGACTGGATTCCAAATTGGTATTCGGCGAATCACCGGGCGGCGTTCTGGGACATGTTCGGATTCGTCGAACCGAAGCCTGATTACGGCTTCCCGATCGAGTTGATGTGGTGGTTCGACAAGGACAGGGCGGCGGCGATTGGCAAGGGCTGACGAAATGAGGGCTTCATCCTTCCCGGTTCGGGCAGGGTCGGCTGCGCCTGGCCGCGCCGGTGGGAAGGCTGTCGCCTCCGGTGCCCGCTGATGGGCGCCTATGTCCTCAGGCGCATCCTGCTCATGATCCCGACCCTGTTCGGCATCATGGCGCTTTCCTTTGTGGTGATACAGTTCGCGCCGGGCGGGCCGGTCGAGCAGGTGATCGCCCGCATCACCGGTCAGGCAGGCGGCGACGTGCTGAGCGGGGGCAGCGGCGACGCGGGCCTCGGCGGGCAGGACGTGCTTGGCGGCGGCGAGAGCTCCTCCAAATACCGGGGCGCACAGGGCCTGGACCCGGAATTCATCGCCAAGCTGGAGAAGCAGTTCGGTTTCGACAAGCCGCCGCTCGAACGGTTCGGCATGATGATCTCGAATTATGCGCGCTTCGACTTCGGCGACAGCTATTTCCGTGACATCGCCGTCATCGACCTGATCATCGAGAAGATGCCGGTCTCCATATCGATCGGCCTGTGGATCACGCTTATCTCCTATCTCATCTCCATCCCGCTCGGCATCCGCAAGGCGGTGAAGGACGGCTCGGCCTTCGACGTGTGGACCAGCGGCATCGTCATCGTCGGCTACGCGATCCCCGGATTCCTCTTCGCCATCATGCTGATGGTGTTCTTCGCGGGCGGCTCTTTCTTCGACTGGTTCCCGCTGCGCGGCCTAACCTCCGACAATTTCGACCAGCTCAACTGGTGGCAGAAGATCGTCGACTATTTCTGGCACCTCGCCCTGCCGTTGACCGCGATGGTGCTGTCGGCCTTCGCGACCACCACGCTGCTCACCAAGAACTCCTTCCTCGACGAGATCCGCAAGCAATATGTCGTCACCGCCCGTGCCAAGGGCCTGTCGGAGCGGCAGGTGCTCTACGGCCATGTCTTCCGCAACGCCATGCTGATCGTGATCGCCGGCTTTCCGGGCGCTTTCATATCGGCCTTCTTCACTGGCTCCCTGCTCATCGAGAACATCTTCTCTCTGGACGGCCTCGGCCTGCTCGGCTTCCGCTCAGTGATCGACCGCGACTATCCGGTCGTCTTCGCCAGCCTCTACATCTTCTCGCTGATCGGCCTCGTCGTCAGTCTGATCTCGGACCTGACCTACACCTGGATCGATCCGCGCATCGACTTCGACCGGAGGGACGTATGACGGTCGCGGACGAGACCCTGCCCGCACGTACGAAACGGCCGCGGCTTTCCCCGCTCAACCAGCGGCGCTGGGCGAGCTTCAAGGCTAACCGGCGCGGCTACTGGTCGCTCTGGATATTCCTGGTGCTGTTCGTCCTGTCGATGTTTTCGGAGCTGATCGCAAACGACCGGCCGCTGATCGCCTGGTACAAGGGCGAACTGCTGTTTCCGGTGGCGGTCGCTTATCCCGAGGAGAAATTCGGCGGCTTCTACGCAGTGACCGACTATCGCGACCCGGTGATACAGGAAGAGATAGAGGCGAATGGCTGGCTGATATGGCCGCCCGTGCGATACTCCTATCGTACCGTGAACAACCAGATTCCCGAGGCCGCGCCGTCGCGGCCGTCCTGGATGTTCGACAGGGAGACGCGCTGCCAGGCCTACCCGCTCGGCGTCGACGACCCGAATTGCGTCATCGGCAACTGGAACTGGTTCGGCACGGACGACCAGGCGCGCGACGTGTTCGCCCGTGTCATATACGGCTTCCGCATATCGGTGCTGTTCGGCCTGACGCTGACGCTCGGCTCGGCCATCATCGGCGTCTCGGCGGGCGCGGTGCAGGGCTATTTCGGTGGGCTGACCGACCTTCTCTTCCAGCGCTTCATCGAGATCTGGACCTCCCTGCCCCAGCTCTACCTGCTGCTGATCATATCGGCCGTGCTGCCACCGGGCTTCTTCATCCTGCTTGGCATCATGCTGCTCACCTCATGGGCGAGCTTCGTCGGCGTGGTGCGCGCCGAGTTCTTCCGCGCGCGCAACTTCGAATATGTGAACGCGGCGCGCGCGCTCGGCGTGCCCAACCGCACCATCATGGTCCGCCACCTCCTGCCGAACGCCATGGTGGCGACGCTGACTTTCCTGCCCTTCATCCTCAACGGATCGATCTCGGCGCTGACCGCGCTCGACTTCCTCGGCTTCGGCCTGCCGCCGGGTTCCGCATCGCTTGGAGAGCTGCTGCGGCAGGGCCAGCGCAACCTGAACGCGCCGTGGCTCGGCATATCGGGCTTCCTGGTGATCTCGCTCATGCTGTCGCTGCTCATCTTCATCGGCGAGGCCACGCGCGACGCCTTCGATCCGCGAAAGACCTTCAAGTGACGGCGCCACTTCTTTCCATCCGCGACCTGTCAGTCGCCTTCGCGCAAGGCGGCAAGACGACTATGGCAGTCGATCATGTCTCCTTCGACATCGCGAAGGGCGAGACAGTGGCGCTCGTCGGCGAATCGGGCTCGGGCAAGTCGGTATCGGCGCTGTCGGTGCTGAAGCTGCTGCCTTATCCACCGGCCAGCCATCCGTCCGGCCAGATCCTGTTCGACGGCATGGACCTGCTCTCGCTCGGCGAGAATGAATTGCGGCGTGTGCGCGGCAACCGCGTCACCATGATCTTCCAGGAGCCGATGACTTCGCTCAACCCGCTGCATACGATCGAGCAGCAGATCGGCGAAATCCTGTCGATCCACCGTGGCATGGGCAAGCGGCAGGCCCGCGAGCGGACCCTCGAACTACTGAGGGAGGTCGGCATACGCGACCCAGAAAAGCGGCTCGATGCCTATCCCCACCAGCTGTCGGGCGGCCAGCGCCAGCGCGTCATGATCGCGATGGCGCTCGCCAACGAGCCTGAACTGCTGATCGCCGACGAGCCGACCACGGCGCTCGACGTCACCGTGCAGGCGCAGATCCTCGAGCTTCTGGGAAAGCTCAAGGCGACCAAGAGCATGTCCATGCTCTTCATCACCCATGACCTCGGCATCGTGCGCAAGATCGCCGACCGCGTCTGCGTGATGACCAAAGGAAAGATCGTCGAGAGCGGCCCGACGAAGGAAATCTTCGCCAACCCGCAGCATGACTATACGCGCCATCTGCTGGCCGCCGAACCGAAGGGCCGTCCGCCCGCGGCCGATCCGAACGCTAAGACCGTGATGTCGGGAACGGACGTGAAGGTTTGGTTCCCGATCAAGAAAGGCTTCTTCCGCCGTGTGGTCGATCATGTGAAGGCGGTGGACGGCATCGACGCAACCGTGAAGGCCGGCCAGACGCTCGGAGTGGTCGGCGAATCCGGCTCCGGCAAGACGACGCTCGGGCTCGCGCTCGCGCGCATGATCTCGTCCACCGGGCGGATCGACTTCAACGGGCGCGACATCGATGCGCTGTCCTTCAACGAGATGAGGCCGCTGCGGCGCGAGCTCCAGATCGTCTTCCAGGATCCGTTCGGCTCGCTGAGCCCGCGCATGTCGGTGTCCGAGATCATCGCGGAAGGGCTGGGTATCCATGAGCCGTCTCTCTCGGAGGACGAGCGCGACGACAAGGTCGTGGCCGTGCTCAAGGAGGTCGGGCTCGATCCCGAAACGCGCTTCCGCTACCCGCACGAATTCTCGGGCGGCCAGAGCCAGCGCATCGCGATCGCGCGCGCCATGGTGCTGAAACCCCGCTTTGTGATGCTCGACGAGCCGACCTCCGCGCTGGACATGAGCGTGCAGGCGCAGGTGGTCGACCTGCTGCGCGGCCTTCAGGCGAAACACGATCTCGCCTATCTCTTCATCAGCCATGACCTCAAGGTGGTCCGCGCGCTGGCCAACGACGTCATCGTCATGCGCAACGGCAAGGTCGTCGAATACGGTCCGTCCGAGCAGATATTCGAGCGGCCGCAGACGGAATATACGAAGGCGCTGATCTCGGCCGCGTTCCGCATCGAGACGGCTGCCGCCCACGCCGTCAACGACTAAGGTCGAGCGTGACCAATCCCGGAGAAGACATGTCCACGAAGGAAAAAGGCCGCATCCTGCTGTCCGTCACGGGGATGAACCCGCGGCCATGGCAAGAACTCCTTTCGCAGGAGCGCGAGGTCGTGACTGAGATTTCGGACCCGCAGGACCCGACGATCAACTATGCGGTCGCATGGAAGCAGCGGCCGAACCTGCTGTCGCGGCTTCCCAATCTGCGCGCGATCTTCTCGGTCGGCGCCGGCGTGGACCACATACTGGCGGACCCCACCCTGCCCGACGTGCCCATCGTGCGGATCGTGGCGGACAATCTGACCCAGCATATGACCGATCACGTGCTCTGGCGCGTGCTGGACCACCACACGCAGGGGCTGGCCTACAGAGCGCAACAGAAACGCAAGGTCTGGCGCGAACTGCCTCAGCGCGCCTCGACCGATATCTCGGTCGGCATCATGGGCTTCGGCGAGCTCGGACGCGCATCCGCGCGCGTCCTTCTCGCCTGTGGCTTCCACGTCAACGGATGGAGCCGCCGGGAACGACCCTTCCCGGGCGTCGCCACCTTCCATGGCGACCGGGGTCTGACGCCCTTCCTCAACGCGACGGATATCCTCGTCGTGCTTCTGCCTATCACCGCGCAGACCGCCGGCATCGTCAACTACGACCTGCTGCGGCAACTGCGCAAGCGCAACGGACTGGGCGGCGCGGTCCTGATCAATGTCGGGCGCGGCAGGCTGCAGAAGGACGCCGACATCCTGCGCGCGCTGGAGGACGGGACGCTGAAGGAAGCGAGCCTCGACGTGTTCGAGATCGAGCCGCTGCCCAAGACGAGCCCGCTCTGGAGCCATCCGCGCGTCGTCGTGACGCCGCACTCCGCCGCCACCTCGGACCCCGCCCATCTGGTCGGCCCCATGCTTGCGCAGATGGCCGCGTTCGAGCGCGGCGAGCCGCTGAAGAATATCGTGGACCGGCAGGCCGGCTACTGAGGCCCTAGACTGGTTGCTCCCGCCTTTCGGGATCCAGGCTCTACGGCCGCCTGAATCCTGTCGGGCCGCCATAGAGATAGCCGATGCGGTCGATCGCCTCCGCCAGCCCCTCGCGCGACACCAGCATGGTGTGTCCGTTGGCGTGGATCATGTTGCGCTCGTCGGTCATGACGGCGACGTGGCCCTTCCAGAACATGAGGTCGCCGCGCCGCAGGCCCGAGTAATCCTCGCCGGGCGTGATCGGCTCGCCGAGGCCCGAGGCCTGCATGTCGGAATCGCGCAGCACGTCGCGGCCCGCCATGCGCATCGACAGCTGCACAAGGCCCGAGCAGTCGATGCCGAAGGCGCTGGCGCCGCCCCACAGATAGGGCGTCATCAACAGCGTCTCTGCCACCGATACGAAATCATCCGCATTGTCGGCGACAGGCCGCAGATGCGCCGCGATCATCGCCTCGCCCGTCGACAGCAGCGCATAGCGCGTACCCCGCGTCTCCACGAATTCACGCACGTTCACGCAAGAGCCCATCGAGAGCTGCGCCAGCCTCGGCGTCTTGAGGTCGGGGGCCGGATACAGGAAGCTGCGGGGCGCGCAGACCAGATGCGTCGTCGCGGCGGTCTCGGCGCGCAGCGCGTCGCCGGAGATGTAGCCGACATATCCGTCGCGCCTCGCCTGCACCCAGGCCCAGCCCTCCGCCTCATCGAAGACCAGGACATCATCGCCGCGCAGAAGCTGCGTGTTCATGCCGGAATCGGGACGCGGCTCGGCCAGCATGTCGGCGACGGGCGCCACGACCTGCGCCGGCCTGCCCTCGACGAACCTGTCCGCTGCAAGCTGCCCCGCCAGACGGGCGTCGGCAAGATCAGGCCGGAAGGCGTGCAGTCTCTTGTCGCGGGCGGTCAATGCGGAAGTTCCTGTGCTGCCAAGACAATAGCATCGCCGAAGCGCTCGACATAGAGCGCGCCCTCGACCGTGCGCCGGATCAGCACGTTTCGCCGGTCCTTTTGGTCGCGATGCCGCGTCACGAATTTCATCGCGCCCATCGTGTCGAGCGCGCGTGTGATGACGGGCTTCGTCACGCCGAGACGCGCGGCAAGCGCCCGCACGGTATGCGGCGGCGGTTCCAGATAAATCGTCAGCAGGATCGCCATCTGGCGCAGCGTCAGATCGGGCGCATCATCGCGCACCTCGGCAAGCGACACGCGCTGCCACAGGCCCAAGGCTTGTATCGGACGCAGAACAATCATGGCGCGACAATGCGCCGAAAACGTTTCGCGTCCGTTACATTTTCAGGAGTATCTGCTTGCGATCACCCTCTCCAGAGCGCGGATGCCCTGTGCCTCTCCGCCAGCCGGGCCATGCGGCCTGTCCGAGGGATTCCAGGCGAAGATGTCGAAATGCGCCCAGCTTTTCGCCTTGCTTACGAAGCGGCGCAGGAACAGCGCCGCCGTGATCGAGCCCGCGAAGGCGTCGCTGGTCACATTGTTCATGTCCGCCACCTTGGACGATAGTTTGGCGTCATATGGTCGCCAGAGCGGCATGCGCCACAGCGGGTCTTCCTGCGCGCGCGCCGCCGCCGCGAGCTCGCCGGCCAGATCGTCGTCATCGGTATAGAATGGCGGAAGGTCAGGCCCGAGCGCCACACGCGCCGCGCCGGTCAGCGTCGCCATGTCGATCAGCAGGTCCGGCGCCTCCTCGTCGGCCAGCGCCAGCGCGTCGGCTAGGATCAGCCGCCCCTCGGCATCGGTGTTGCCGATCTCGACCGTCACGCCCTTGCGGCTGGTCAGGATGTCGCCCGGCCTGAAGGCGTTGCCGGCGATGGCATTCTCCACGGCGGGGATGAGTAGGCGCAGCCTGACCCCAAGGCCCGCTCCCATGATCATCGAGGCAAGCCCTAGCACATTGGCCGCGCCACCCATGTCCTTCTTCATGAGAAGCATGCCGGCGGCGGGCTTGATGTCGAGGCCGCCCGTGTCGAAGCACACCCCCTTGCCCACGAGCGTCACCTTCGGAGCATCACTTTGGCCCCACACCATGTCGATCAGGCGCGGCGCCTTGTCGGAGGCGCGGCCGACCGCATGGATCATCGGGAAATTCTTCGTCAGGAGATCGTCTCCCTTCGTCACCGAAACCTTCGCCTTGTGCCGGCGGGCAAGCCCTCGCACGGCCTTTTCGAGATCGTCCGGGCTCATGTCGTTGGTGGGCGTGTTGACGAGATCGCGGGCGAGGAAGACGGCATCGGCGGTGCGCCGGAGACGGGCGGCATCGATGCCCGCGGGCGCGGCCAGCCGGATATCGCGGCCCGCCTTCTTCCCGTAGCGGGTGAAGGCATAGCCGCCGAGCATGACCCCGAGAGCGGCGAGTTCGGGCTTGGCCGCCGGGCCGGCGAAATGCCAGTCGCCCTCTGGAAGCGCCCTGGCAAGCGCTCCGCTGCCGAGCGCCTGGCTTTCTCCCGGCGTGCCGACGCCGAACAGGGCGGCGGCAACCCTCGCATCCGCGCCGGGCACGAGAAGCGTGCGCCCCGCCTCGCCCGTGAACCCGTTCGCCGCAGCCCATGCCACGGCATGCGCGTCAAGTCCCGACTCGGCCAGCGCGTCCTTGGCAACCAGGTGGATCGGGCGCGAGGCACGGGGTTTCTTCTCGATCAGTTCGACAGCCATCTCGGGTCCTTGGTCGGCGATTGTGGTCTCGGTTGAACGCTGCCGCCGGTCTTGTGTCGGGCTCGCGTCTCACGCGCAATAGGCTGGATACTCTGCCTCTTTGCAAGAGATATCGGCCGGATGTGTGCCTTGGAACCCGTTCCTGAAGGCAGCTTGTTTACCATCCGTTAGGGTTAACAGAATATTGCTATGGGCCGGAGTCCGGCTCAGGGGCGCGGACATATGGGAGACCGGGGCTTCATGTCCAGCAGCCGCTCGATGAATGCAACAAGACTAGTGCTGCGGGCAACCGTGGCCATCACGCTCGCCGCCGGTGTTGCCGGATGCGGCACCAGCAAGATGACGACGGGCTCCATCTCGAAATCGGGCAAGGCCGTCGAGCAGATGTCGGCTGGCGAGCTCGCCAACACGAGCAGCGCGCTGGGGAAAAGCTACGCCGCGAAGCCCTCCGACAAGACCACTGCCCTGAAATATGCGCAGGTGCTGCAGATGAGCGGCCGCAGCGACCAGTCGCTCGCCGTCATGCGCAAGCTCGCCATCGAACACCCCAAGGACCGCGAGGTGCTTGCCGCCTATGGCAAGGCGCTCGCCGGAGCAGGCGAGTTGGAACCGGCGCTAGACGCCGTGCGCCGCGCGCAGACTCCGGAATATCCGGACTGGAAGCTGTTGTCGGCGGAAGCCGCGATCCTCGACCAGCTCGGCCAGTCCGCCGAGGCCCGCACCAAATACCGGCGCGCGCTCGACCTCAAGCCGAACGATCCTTCCGTGCTTTCCAACCTCGGCATGTCCTATGTGCTGGAAGGCGACCTCAAAACAGCCGAAACCTACATGCGCTCCGCCACGCAGCAGTCCGGAGCCGACAGCCGCGTGAGGCAGAACCTGGCGCTCGTCGTCGGCCTGCAGGGCCGCTTCGACGAGGCCGAGAAGATCGCCGGCCATGAACTCTCGCCGGAACAGGCGCAGGCGAACGTCGCCTATCTGCGCGGAATGCTCTCGCAGCAGAACGCATGGAACCAGCTGAAGGACGAGGACAAGAAGAAGAAGTCGGCCAAGAACTGATCCCGCCTATAGAACAGACGAAAGGGCCGGCATCTGACCGGCCCTTTTTTGTTCCCTAATTCATGCGCCGGTGCCGCCCTATTCCTGCACCGTTTTCGGCCCGTCGCCGAAGAAGCCGCCGCGCGCGCTGAGCTGGATACCGGCCGGTCCGAGGATGATGGCGAACAGCACCGGCAGAAAGAACAGGATCATCGGGACGGTGAGCTTGGGCGGTAGCGCGGCTGCCTTCTTTTCGGCCGCCGTCATGCGCATGTCGCGGCTTTCGCTCGCGAGCACGCGCAACGCCTGGGCGACCGGCGTACCGTAGCGTTCGGCCTGCACGAGAGCCTGCGTCACCGACTTCACGGTTTCGAGGCCGGTGCGACTCGCCAGATTGTCGAAGGCCTGCTTGCGCTCAGGCAGGTAGGAAAGCTCGGCATTGGTGAGGATCAGCTCTTCCGCGAGCGCCACCGACTGACCGCCGATCTCCTCGGCCACCTTCTTGATGGCGGCCTCGACCGACATGCCCGACTCGACGCAGATCAGCATGAGATCGAGCGCATCCGGCCAGGCGAGCTGGATGGATTGCTTGCGCTTCGTCGCACGGTTGCTGACGTAGACGACCGGCGCATAGAAACCGGCATAGGCCGCGACGATGCAGGCGAACAGCTTGATGAAATTCGGCTGCTCCGGCAGGCCGCCGAGCAGGAAGACATAGACTGCCGCGACCGCGAAGAAGGCGAAGGGGAGCACGAGGCGGAAGAACAGGAAGCGGGTCAGCGGATTCTGCCCGCGGAAGCCTGCCATCCTGAGCTTGGCCAGCGTCTTGTCGTCGACGAGGGCGCGCCTGAGGTCGAGCCTGTCGACGATGGCGCGCATGCCGAGCGATTGCTCCTCGCGCAGTCCCTTGCGGCGGCGATCGGCCTCTACGGCCAGCCTGGCGCGCTGCTTGGCGCGCAGCTCGTCGCGCTCGAGAGCAACCGATTTCATGCGTGATTTCAGCGTGTTGCCCGAAAGTGACGGCATCAGCGTGAAGAAGGTCGCGAACACCGCGATGCCCACCAGAAGGGCTATGAGGAATGCCGGGTCGGTGACGGCCTTGACGACGTGTGCGGTCATGACTGGCCCTTCCTAAACTTCGAAATTCATCATCTTGCGCATCACGAAGATGCCGATCGACATCCAGATTCCGGAGACGCCGAGGATGAGATGTCCCGTGCTCGTCGTGAAAAGCGGCATGATGTAGTTGGGGCTCGAGAAATAGACGAGGGTGGCCACGATGAACGGCAGCGCGCCGATGATCGCCGCCGACGCCTTCGCCTCCATCGACAGCGCCTGCACCTTGGCCTTCATCTTCTTGCGATCGCGCAGGACGCGTGACAGGTTGCCCAATGCCTCGGACAGGTTGCCGCCCGCCTGCTGCTGGATCTGGATGACGATGCCGAAGAAGCCCGCCTCGGGGCAGGGCATGGTCTCGGGCATGCGCATCGTCGCGTCGGGAATGGACATTCCGATCTGCTGCGACTCGACGATACGGCGGAATTCGGAACGGACGGGCTCGGGTGCCTCGGTCGCAATCAGCCGGATGCCGTCATTGAGCGGCAGGCCCGACTTCACGGCGCGCACGATGATGTCGAGCGCATTCGGGAACTCGTTGAGGAACGCCTTGACCCGCATCGCCCGGCGCATCGACACGAACCAGCGCGGCAGGCCGAAGACGCCGGCAAGCAGCGCACCCGGCAGCACCAGCAGCGGTGCGCCCATGAAATACACGAACGCCGTCAGCGCGAGGCCGCAGATGACCGAATACAGATAGAAGCGTTCGACGGGCACCTTGATGCCGGCCTGCTTGAGCTGGACCCTCAGCGAAGGCTTCCTGATGTTCCGGTCCGTAAGCGCCTGCTTCGCGTCCAGCTCCTTCAGGGAGTCCTGGACCGACTTCTTGCGCTTGGCCGCGTCCGCGGCCCGGTCGCGATTGGCCTTGACGACCGTCCGGTCGGTCTCGGCCTTCTTGATGGTATCGAGACGGCGGTCCGTGGCTTTTTCGTCCGCCAGGCGCTTGAAGAGGAAGGCGTAGGCGACCGCTCCGGCGCTGCAGCCGGCAAGCGCCACGAATGCCAGAACCGTCGTGTCCAGACCAAACATCAGGTCAATGCCCCTTCCCTAGCGCGCATCAGTCGGCCCGCTTCTCCATCGACTCGAGCGCGTTCGCCAGCCGCTGCTCCTCGCCGAAATAGCGCGCGCGGTCCCAGAAATTCGGCCGCCCGACGCCGGTCGAGTAGTGCTCGCCCAGCAGCTTGCCACTCGCATCCTCTCCCTTGATGTTATAAAGGACGAGGTCCTGGGTGATGACGACGTCGCCCTCCATGCCGATCACCTCGGTGATGTGGGTGATGCGGCGGGAGCCGTCGCGCAGACGCGCCGCCTGGATGATGACGTCGACCGAGCCGACGATGATCTCGCGCACGGTCCTTTGAGGCAGCGAATAGCCGCCCATGGCGATCATCGCTTCCATTCTGTTCAGGCATTCACGCGGGCTGTTGGAGTGGATCGTCCCCATCGAGCCGTCATGGCCCGTGTTCATCGCCTGCAGAAGGTCGAACACTTCGGGTCCGCGCACCTCGCCGACGATGATGCGCTCGGGTCGCATGCGCAGGCAGTTCTTGACGAGGTCGCGCATCGTGACCTCGCCCTCGCCCTCGAGGTTCGGCGGACGCGTTTCGAGGCGCACGACATGCGGCTGCTGGAGCTGAAGCTCCGCCGAGTCCTCGCAGGTGATGACGCGCTCTTCGCGGTCGACATAGTTGGTGAGGCAGTTGAGCAGCGTTGTCTTGCCGGAGCCAGTGCCGCCCGAGATGATGACGTTGCAGCGCACGCGGCCGATGATCTTCAGCACTTCCGCGCCAGCCGGCGAGATGGCGCCGAACTTGACGAGCTGGTCGAGCGTCAGCTTGTCCTTCTTGAACTTGCGGATGGTGAGCGCGGTGCCGTCGATGGCGAGCGGCGGCGCGATCACGTTTACGCGCGAGCCGTCGGGCAGGCGCGCGTCGCAGATCGGGCTCGATTCGTCGACGCGGCGGCCGACCTGGCTGACGATGCGCTGGCAGATGTTGAGGAGCTGCTGGTTGTCGCGAAAGCGGATCGGCGTCTGCTCGACCTTGCCGTTGACCTCGATGTAGACGTTCCTCGAGCCGTTCACCATGATATCGGCGATGTCGTCGCGGGCCAGCAGCGGCTCCAGCGGGCCATAGCCGAGCACGTCGTTGCAGATGTCGTCGAGCAGATCCTCCTGCTCGGCGATCGACATGGCGAAATTCTTGATCGCGATGATGTCGTTGACGATGTCGCGGATTTCCTCGCGCGCGCTCTCCTGGTCGAGCTTGGCAAGCTGCGACAGGTCGATCGTGTCGATGAGCGCCGAGAAGACCTGGCTCTTGGTGTCGTAGTAGCTCTCGCTGCGCTCGCGGTGGGCGCGGCGTTCGGGAATCATGGGCGGCGCCTCGATGGGCCTGCGCATCGGCGCGGG
>WPCJ01074672.1_pt1 | contig 134553 bp, 117 predicted proteins | sample 5399831 | NCBI WGS metagenome assembly WPCJ01 (sample SAMN12869470, study PRJNA574797) | sludge metagenome | isolation source: wastewater treatment of pH10 | place: China:Beijing | collected 2019-05-20
GTGTTAATAATTTTATGATCAACATTTTGGGAGCACTAACTGCTTATTGCTTCTTTCCCAAAAAACCGTCACTCAATTTAAAAAAAGTAAATGACGGTCAATTATTTTTAAACTTCGCTTAAACCGAACTCAGGTTAAATAGTTATCTGTTTTCTGAGCATATACTCTTGTCACCTTATCAGATCTTTCTCCGGTACTTACAAAAAGATTACCATCTTTATCAAAAACAAGACGGCTTCCGTAATGTTTATCTCCGTCATAAGAAGGAGTGGCACGGAAAATTACTTTTACATCAGAAATATTCTTCATATCCTCAGAAAGCTTTCCTTTGGCAACAGATGTCAAATTTCCTTCGCCATAAGGCTCAGAAAAAACAAAAAAGATCATATTATTGGTTTTGAAATCTGGATCCAGAGCAACATCAAGCATACCGCCTTGTCCTTTTGAATCTACTTTAGGAAATCCTTCAATTTTAGAAACCTGTTTTCCGTCAGCAGAAACCACATTCATATAACCTGATTTTTCAGTAATTAAAAAACGGCCGTCAGGAAGATTGATAATTCCCCAAGGTCTGCCTAAAGATGTATTAAGGACTTCTACCTTATATGGAGTTGAGGTTTTTATTGGAGTAATCCTTGTTTGTCCTCCAAAAGCAGGCTTGTAGTTGGTGTTTGGCTTTTCTTCTTTTGCGGATGGTTCACTTGGCTTTCCTTTTCCCTGACAGGAAACTAAGCCTGTAGCAGAAGCCAGTAAAATAGGTAAGAGTAATTTTTTCATAATAATATTTAAAGGTTCAATTTTCTATAAGTGGAAAAATAATGCCACAATAATTTTGCACAATTAAAATTAATTTCTACATTTGTAGAACAATATTAAATTTTGTAGAACATGAATGAAATAAAACTTACCAATTCAGAAAAAAGCCTGATGGAAATTCTCTGGGAAAAAGAAAAAGCTTTTATGAAAGATATTCTGGAAGCTTATCCCGACCCGAAGCCAGCAGCAACTACCGTTGCAACGCTTCTAAAAAGAATGCATAACAAAGATCTTGTAGGATTTAAGGTATATGGAAATTCGCGTGAATACTTCCCGAAAGTAGCAAAAACCGAATATTTCAAAGAGGAAATGACTTCTATGATTGACCGTTTTTTTAACAGCTCTGTGACACAATTTGCTTCATTTTTTACCTCCAATTCAAAATTGACTCAAAAACAACTGAAAGAACTCCGTGATATTATTGATAAAGAAATAAAAGATTAGTTATGGAAATCATTCTTTTGAAAACTATCTTATGCTCAGGAATGTTGTTGGGTTTTTATCATATATTTCTAGCAAAAGAAAAAACTTTTGTATTCAATCGTTTTTATCTACTTTCAGCTTTAATATTCTCACTATCAATTCCTTTTGCAACGATAGAAACAAAACAAATTGAAGAAGTAACTCCAAAAACAGTTTTAGTGGGAGAAATCTCACAGACCATTTTACAAAATCCGGCTATACAGCAAGAAAGTTTTGATTATCTAAAAGCTCTTCTGGTTTTAAGCGTTCTGATTACCGGATTTTTATTTCTAAAACTTATCTACTCAGTATTAAAAATAAAAAGATTAAAAGGAAAAAGAATCATCTATCAGGACCGAAAAATTGTTCTCCTACAGAAAGATTTTGCTCCATTCAGTTTTTGGGATACAATTTATCTCTCAGAAAACTATTTTAAAGACTCAAAGATTGATGAAACTATTTTTCTGCATGAGAATATTCACATAATGCAAAAACACACAGCAGATATATTATTTATAAAAATTATAAAAGCTGTTTTTTGGTTTAATCCTTTCATATATTTCTATAAAAAAGCAATTATCAACAATCATGAATTTCTCGCTGATGAAGCTGTAATTGCAGAAAATAAAAATATAAAAGTTTATCAGGAACTGATTTTACAAGAAATTCTAAAGCAGCAAAATATCGCTTTAATACACCAATTTAATTTTAACAACACTAAAAAAAGATTTATTATGATGACAAAGAAAAATTCAAAATTTGCAACTACCAAGAACTATCTAGCATTACCCGCTTTTATTGTACTTGCGTTTGTATTTGCTGAAAAAGTATATGCGAATGAAAATACAAAAGCTGCTGATTCAAAAATAACAACAGATACTAAAAAACAATCAACTTATTATTCTGAAGTTTATCAAAAGATCAATAATGATGAAAAAAAAGGTATTGGCGTAACATTTAATGACAATGATAAAAACGACTTCTTATCGCATCTAGAAAAAGATACAATAAAACCTCAGGAAAAGAACAATATAAAAGCAGAAGAAAACCATAAAAGCAATGACTCTTCCATTCCGGCGCCTCCGCCTCCATCATCAAGTTTTGTACAGGCAGAATTTCCTGGCGGAGTATCCGATATAAGAAAGAAAGCGGCAGAAGTCTTTAATCCTGCTAATATTAAAGATGACAAGGAAACTTTACAATCTGTAGTATATATTTCTATTGATGAAACCGGAAAAGTAGAAAAAGTAATTAGCACAGGAATTCAGGAAGATTTTAATAAGGAGGCAGAAAGGTCTGTAAAACTAGCATTAGGAGAAACATTATGGAAGCCTGCAACCAATGCAGGAAAACCAGTGAAAACGGCATTTAGCATACCAATAAGCCTGCATTTTGAAAAACCTAAAAAAACACAATAAATATATTCAGGAGTCCGATTCGGACTCTTTTTTATTTCCTAAATTTGTTCTATGAAATTCAAGCTTCAATCAGAATATAAGCCAACCGGAGACCAGCCTCAAGCCATCGAAAAGCTGACAAAAGGCGTGGAAATCGGTGAAAAATATCAGACTTTACTCGGAGTGACAGGTTCGGGAAAAACCTTTACCGTTGCCAATGTAGTGAACAATGTACAAAAACCGACTTTAGTTTTGGCTCACAACAAAACTTTGGCAGCTCAGCTTTTTATGGAATTTAAAGAATTTTTTCCTGAAAACGCGGTAGAGTATTTCGTCAGTTATTACGATTATTATCAACCTGAAGCATACATTGCGAGTTCCGGAACCTATATAGAAAAAGACCTCAGCATCAATGAAGAGGTGGAAAAATTAAGACTTTCAGCAACGGCAAGTTTACTTTCAGGAAGAAGAGATGTACTGATTGTTGCCTCTGTTTCATGCATTTACGGTATCGGAAATCCGTCAGAGTTTCATAAATCTTTGATTTCACTGGCAATTGGTGAAAAAACTACAAGGACCTCCCTTCTTCATTCTTTGGTTAATGCATTATATTCCAGAACTTTGGGAGACTTCCAAAGAGGTACATTCAGGGTAAAAGGTGATGTAGTTGATGTCTTTCCTGCCTATGCAGATAACGGAGTAAGAATTCAGTTTTTTGGTGATGAAATAGAAAAAATCCAGAGCTTTGATCCGGTCTCAGGAAATGTAACATCTAATTTTGAACAGATTCAGATCTATCCTGCCAATCTTTTTGTTACTTCAAAAGAAACATTAAACGGAGCCATAAGAAACATCCAGGATGACTTGGTAAAACAAGTTGATTTTTTCAGTTCTATCGAAAAACCGCTTGAAGCTAAAAGGCTTCAGGAACGTACCGAACTTGATCTTGAAATGATTAAGGAACTGGGTTACTGCTCAGGAATTGAAAATTATTCCCGATATTTAGACGGAAGAATTCCCGGATCACGGCCATTCTGCCTTTTAGATTATTTTCCTAAAGATTTTTTGATGGTCATTGATGAAAGTCACGTTACTGTTCCGCAGGTTCATGCTATGTATGGCGGCGACAGAAGCCGTAAGGAAGCTTTGGTAGAATACGGTTTCCGACTTCCTGCTGCGATGGACAACAGACCTTTAAAGTTTGAAGAATTTGAAGCAATTCAGAATCAGGTCATTTACGTTTCGGCAACTCCTGCAGATTATGAGCTTGAAAAAACAGGCGGTGAATATATTGAACAAATCATCCGCCCAACCGGACTTCTAGATCCGATTATTGAAATCCGCCCGACTATCAATCAGATTGATGATTTAATGGAAGAAATCCGGAAGCGTGCAGAAATTGACGAACGGGTTCTTGTGACCACTTTAACTAAGAAAATGGCGGAAGAACTCACCAAATATTTTACAAAATTTGGAATCAGAACAAGATATATTCATTCTGATGTAGAAACTCTGGAGCGTATCCAGATTATGCAGGATCTGCGTCTGGGACTATTTGATGTATTGATTGGAGTAAATTTACTCAGAGAAGGTTTAGATTTACCCGAAGTTTCATTGGTTGCCATTTTGGATGCTGATAAAGAAGGAATGCTCAGAAGCCGAAGATCTATGATTCAGACTGTAGGACGTGCAGCGAGAAACGTGAACGGAAGAGCGATTATGTATGCAGATAAAATTACAAAATCCATGCAGAATACACTGGATGAAACCGAATACCGACGAGCTAAACAAATAGCATATAACGAGAAACATGGCAAAGTTCCGACTGCATTAAATAAAAAAATATCCGAAAATCTGGTAGGAAGAAGCAAAGATTTCCCCGATGAAAGGTACACCCAGAAAGAAATTGTACAAAAAGTTGCAGAAACAAAAGCCAATTATTCATCAGCAGATGTAGAAAAAATTATCGCTCAGAAACAAAAAGAAATGGAAGCGGCTGCTAAAAATTTAGATTTTATAAAAGCTGCCAAATTGCGTGACGAGATTGCTGCTTTGAAAGGATAAACTTTCTTCAATATTTTTTTTGTTTTAAAAAACGGTGTTTTAACCCTTTTTTGTAAGGAAGCATATAACTAACTTTGTTACACAACCTTATAAAAAAATAGTAAAACATGAAAACTAAATTTTTGTTCAGAAATTCAGGTGCAATTTTGAGCCTGATTGTATTTGCTTTTATTGCAGTCTTTACTGTAAGATGCACTCCGCCTCCACCCGAAGAACCCGTAAGCGACAGCTACAAAAAGAAACTGATCACTTATGAGGAAAGCAGGGTTTTGTTTGACGAATACTCCAGAACCAACAACCAGATTCTTGCCCAATCAAGAAACGGAAATCCCGATTCCCGCTGGTATTGGTTTTCCCTGGAAGATATGGAAGGCTACATCAAGTACGTAAAAGAAAATGCTAAAAAACAAAATCTGAAAAATCCCGGAATAAGAATTTATTTAGGGAAATATCCGGAAAATCATCCTGCCGGTAAAATGGCAAAACCTGAATACGCCGGCTACCAGACTATTTTTTTAATGCCAACTGCAAAAGCAGAAAAAGGAGACAATACAACACTTAAAAGAGTACAAACGATGGACGAAAACGAAGATGTACAGTCTATTCAGCCATTGAATATGACCAATCTTGCACCGCCACCTAACTCTTTAACCAATTCCATGAACTAAAAAATCATCAAAATGAATTGGGATGTAGAAATAAGCAAAAAAGTGTCAATGATCATGCTGGTGATTGTTTTGATGATAATTTTCTGGAATTATAAAAAAATCCAGAAAGTAAATATGTATTTTTTTTCAGGATTTATTTTACTCTCTGTCATTGATCTTTTTTGCTATTTTTATTTTAAAACAACAAAGAAGCCAACTGATACCTTTTATATTTTAGGCGTTTTCGGTGCTTTTTTTCTTTATTTACTATATTATTACCGTCTGTTTTACATCCCTTTTCTTAAAAAAACGCAACTTTTATTTCTGATGATTTTCTGGGTAAATATTGGAGTAATGATGTTTTTTAATCCTAATTTTTTTGGGCATTTTTCTTTTAGTATATTTTACGTTAACATCCTTTTGCTCACTTTTTCGGTTATTTTATTTTTATACCAAACATTCAATTCTGATAAAATATTCAGAATAAAAAATTATCTGCCTTTCTGGATTTCTGTTGCCTGTCTGATTTTTTATATCGGAATCATTCCTATTATTTTTTTCCGGAATACCGTTTCTCTCAACATTTATTTTTTTATTTTATTTTTATTGAACCTTATCAATAACGCCATTATTATTTTTGGTCTTATTCTGAACAAACCCGAAAAAACATAAATTGAAATCAGCGTATGGAACTGAATAATCTGGTTATCATTTTTACCATTACCTTACTGATCGTAGTTCTGACGATGATTTTCGTTTATGTAATTTTTCTTCAGAAAAAAACAATATTACTGATTCAGCAGAAAGAGAAAGATATGCGTTTTGAAAAAGAATTGACGACTTCACAGATTGAAATAAAAGAACAGACGCTCAATTACATCGGTCAGGAACTTCATGATGATCTTGGCCAAAAACTTTCAGTAGTAAGATTAAGGCAGAATCAGCTCATCAGCAAAATAAATACTGTAGAGAAGGAAGAGCTTACAGAATTGAGTGAATTGCTGGGTGAGTGCATTCAGGACATCAGAAATCTATCAAAAACACTCATCACAGAGCAGGTTATCCATTTCGGACTGATGGAATCTCTGGAGCGTGAGATTCTAAAAATCAGAAAGCTGAGACTTTTGGATATTGAAATCATTTCACAAAAGCATGACATTGATATTTCTCCGAAAAACGGTCTTATTCTTTTCAGAATCATTCAGGAAAGCATCAACAATATTCTGAAACATTCAAGAGCTAAGAAAGTAGAAATTACGATTGATGAAACGCCATCCATTCTTTCCATTACGATTTCAGATAACGGAAAAGGGTTTGATACTGCCACAGAAAATGACGGTTCGGGACTGAAAAATATGCAGCTTCGCGCAAAAATCATTCAGGCAGACTTTTCCATCAGTTCTCAATTGGAAAAAGGAACACAGACAACCATAATCTATCATAAAAACTGATTACCCTAAAAAACCACCTATGAAAACAATTCCCATTGCCATTGTTGACGATCATACCCTAATGTCCAAAGCGCTGGAAAATATGATTGTGGAAAATCCTAATTATCGTGTGGTGATGAATCAGCCGAACGGTGAAGACTTTATTGAAGCACTGCAGAAATCAGAAGAACTTCCCGCAGTTGTTCTGATGGATATTAATATGCCCTTTAAAAATGGAATCGAAACCACGGAATGGCTCTCTAAAAATCACCCGGAAATTAAAGTCATTGCACTTACCATGGAAGATGATGAAAAAATTCTGATCAAAATGCTGAAAGCCGGAGCCAAAGGATATTTGCTGAAAGATATGCAGCCTTCCATTTTATTTCAGGCAATTGATACGGTATACGAAAAGGGCAGCTTTTATACGGATTTCGTCGCACAAAAATTACTAAAGGTGAAAACCGAAGATCTTAAAACCGAATCTTTACTTTCAGAATTAAAAGGAAGAGAACTCGAATTTATTAAATGGGCATGCAGCGAACTGACCTATAAAGAAATTGCTGACAAAATGTTTGTAAGCCCAAAAACTGTTGACGGCTACAGAGATTCTGTTTTCATCAAATTAGAAATCAAAAACAGAGTCGGACTTGTGCTTTTTGCCATGAAACATAATCTGTGCTGAAACAATTCAATTAAAAATCCAAATAATCGTTGTTTCCGGGAAGATTGCTGATTTTGTGAATCGGGTAGATAAACATATCATCAAAGTCATTCAGCGCATTAATCAACTGAAAATGAGAAAACTCCTTAATATTCTGAAGGGTGATTTCCATTTCTTTGATTTTCTTTTTTTTCAGAAGATTCTGTCTCTGTACACCGTTCAGAAGGTAGGTTGTCGGTGTAAACCATTCTTTACCTTTTAGAAAAAGCAGATTAGAAAATGAAGTGTCGGTAATATGATTATTTTTTACGATAATGATTTCTTCCGTTTTAGCTTTCATCTTCATTCTTTCCAGTTCTTTCCGGTCTTCAAACTTGAATGAATAATCGTAGCTATTGTTTTCAACCAACTGAAAATCATGAATTTCCGGAATAGCATAAGGAATCATCATTGTACGGAAACGTTTGTCTAAATCGTAAGTAATTTTTAGTTTATACAAACCATCTTCATCATGATTCAGGTTTTTAAAAATTTTTTCCAGATCAATAGAACCTTCCTTACCAAAATTGGCAAAGGTCTGATTTATACGCTTTTGATGAAGCTCCAAAAGGAAAATTTCCTGATCTTCTACTTTAATACTTTCAATGAATTGGAACATAAATCTTATTTTTCATTTCCTGATACTCGTCTTCCAGTTTGCTCATGTGGGTAATTCCACCGCCGCTTTTGAAGTATAGCGTATCATTTTCTTTTTCAATAAATCTTATCATCACGCAGCTATCGAGATTCTCACCATCAAACCAGCCACAAATGCCTGTGTACAACCCTCTGTTGTAGTTTTCTGCCTCCAGAATAATTTCCAGAGTTTTGGGTTTTGGCGCACCCAGAATAGAACCGGCAGGAAGAAGTTTCCGCATTACACTTCCGATTTTCCCAACATATTCAGGCTTTATTATTCCCGAAATTTCAGAACTCATTGCGTACAAATCTTTCTGGTGGGTTTTTAAAAAATCAATGTACTGAAATTTATCCACCTTTACATCATCTGCCACTCTGCTGAGATCATTTCTTAAAAGATCCACAACTGTATAATGTTCTGCTTTTTCTTTCTTATCATTTTTAAGCACTTCGGCGGCATTTTCTACAGAAGCATCAATAGTGCCTTTCATCGGATAAGTGAAAATTTCTCCGTTAATGATCTTTACAAATGTTTCGGGAGAAAAAAATACGAAAAAATCCGGATATAATACTTTATATTTAGCCTTAGAATGATAAAAAATCTCTTCAAGGCTTAGATTTGTTTCAATTTTGGTTTTTCTGGTATAATTGGTAAGATAGGAATTGCCTAAACGAATATTTTTCTGAACATGTTCAAAGCCCTTTCTGAAACTTTCGAGCGTTTCGGGATAAGAATGCAATTCGGGAATTTTATTTAATTCAGGCTTTTCAGAAGCATTAGAAAACAATTGAAAATCAACCAACAAGCCTTTTTCTTTCAACTCATTCTCTTTAAATACTTCAATATGGTCTGCCAAAAAATCAATCATGAAGAAAAAAGGAACTTTCTGCTGTGAAAGTTCGTCCATTTCCAAAAATTTTTGAGTATTTACAGAAAACATTCCGCAAAAATAGTTATTGATGTTTACTTTTGCATAAAAAATTTCAATGCAGGAGAATTATCCACAAAAACCGGGAATAGATTTTATAGTAAAGCAGGCGTTTTTCTACTGGAATAAAACATTGATCTATCAACTGATGTTTTCCATTATCTATTTTTCCATCTTTTTTACCTCCCTATTTTTCTTTGCCACAAAATTCGGAATATGGGAACAGAATCAGGCATTGATCGAAGCGTATAAAACAAGTACAGAAGCTTATCTAGAGAAAGCTCAGGCTCTTTCACAGACCGAAAGTTCAAGAATGTTTATGTACTCCTTCTTAGGAACCATCATTTTTCTTTATCCTTTAAATCTGGGCTTTTTTCAGATTTACAGAAAGATGGATCTGAATGAAGAAATCGGTCTTTCTGATCTGTTTGTAGGATATAATGGTTCCAATTTTTTCAGATACGGTTCTTATTTTCTGTTTTGGATCTTACCTTACTCACAGCTTTTAGGAACTGTCATTTTTCCGGTATTCTGGATTGCTGTTACCTTATTTATTGCACCGTTGATGTTTTTCCAGAACAAAACCATTTTTGAGGGACTTTCGTTAAGTTTCAAAGCAATGAAAAATTACTTTATTGAAATTTTTGTTTGTATTCTGATTGCTTTCATCTTCAAATACATCGGTTTTGGAGTATTTTTCGTGGGTGCGCTTTTCACTTTTCCTTTTTGGAACGCCATGATTTATTCTCTTTACAAGATTATTTTTTCAGAAAAATCATAAAATACTGAATCTTTCATGGTTTAATGACTCAAAAAAATTAAATTTGAGTAATCATAAAAATATTAAACTATGTCAGAATTTAACGAATTTGATGAGCAGGGTTCCGTTCCTGCAAGAGAAACCGGCTCTATTATCTCTCACGCTTTTGAAATGTATAAGGGTGTATTTCTGTATGTCATCTTATACATGATTATTTATATCATTGGTGACAGCATCATCCAAACATTAACGGGATTTACAATATGGCAGGATTTCGATTATGCGAATTTTAGCGAACTCTCTTCCAATTCTTCAATTTGGGAAAGACCTGAATCACGGGTTTATTATTCTTTTTCAGGACTTTGGGGCATTCTGCTTGCACCACTCAGTGTCGGTTTAATCTATATTACCAATAAATTTAACACCAAAATTCCAGTTCAGTTTTCTGATCTTTTTATTGGCTATCGTCAAAATCTCGGTAATATATTGCTTTACGGGCTTATCACTACCATCATTTATTTCGTATCATTAATGTTGTGCGGACTGCCTTTCCTTTTTGTATATCCTTTATTTTTAATGGGATATCCTATTTTATTGTTTGAAAATGCCACCGCAATGGATGCCCTCAACAAAACATTTAGTATTGCTAAAGAAAATTATGCTGTTTTTTTACTTACGGCACTATTGGGAGGAATAATCAGTCTTTCAGGATTTCTTATATGCTGTGTTGGTATAATTTTTAGTTTACCATTCATCAACATCGTAATGTATTCTACTTACTGTGCATTTTTAGGAAAACCAAGACAAATAACAAACCACTAAATGTTACACAAAGAAAATCAAATCAGCAGTATTAAAATAAAACAGGTCTCGCTTCTTGCAATTATTCTGATTTTGGCAGTTCTTATCTGCTTTAATCTTGCCTTGTTTATTCCGTCTGTTTTAGGAGCAATTACGATCTATGTAGTATGCAGAAAATACAATTTTTATCTCCAGGAAGAGCGGAAATGGAAACCTTGGGCATCTTCTCTGGCATTGATGTTCGCAAGTTTGATCATCATCATTCTTCCAATTTATTTCATTGCTGACCTGCTGATCGAAAAACTGGGAAATGCGCAGGCTTACATGGAAAAGTTCAATGTTTTTATAGACAAGATTCATGATTTTGTTTATTCTAAAACCAATTTTGACATTCTGAGTAAAGAAAACATGACGAAGCTGAAAGATTTTGCCGGCAAATATTCTACATCAGCACTCAGCGGAACACTAAATACTTTGACTGTTGTAATGTCTATGTATTTTATCCTCTACTTTATGTTTGAAAAACCAAGACTATTTGAACGTATTCTGGCGTCTGCGGCACCCTTAAAAAGGTCAAACGTCTCTATGATTGGTGAAAAAATGAGAAAACTGATTATGGCAAACGCCATCGGAATTCCCGTTGTAGCTTTAGGACAGGGAATTGTTGCATTGGTTGGTTATTTTATTTTTGGAGCACCAAGCCCGATCTTGCTTTTTGCTTTAACAGCGGCTGCTTCCATGATTCCTATTGTAGGAGCCGCTATTATATATGTCCCGATATGTATTTTTATGATTGCGGAAGGAAATACAGGTGCAGGATTAGGTTTGGGAGCATACTGTATGGTTGTAGTAGGTCTTACTGATAATGTTCTTCGCTTTACTCTTCTTAAAAAACTGGAAGATATTCATCCGCTTAACACCGTTTTCGGGATCATCATGGGGATGAAACTTTTTGGATTTATGGGATTGGTTTTCGGTCCTATTCTGGTTTCATTTACTCTACTACTGATTCAGGTATACAGAAATGAATTTTCAGATGATGAAACGCCAGAGCTTCAGCTTCCCGACAAAGATGATGAACTGGAAGAAAAAATAGATTTAATGGTATAAAAAATGGAGAATGGAATCAATCCTGAGATTTTACAGGAAATATGTACCGTAAAAATGCCTTTCGGAAAATATCAGAATACGGTATTGGCAGATCTTCCGATTAGTTATCTGGAATGGTTTCAGAGACAGGGAATGCCAAAAGGAAAATTGGGGATGCAGCTTGCTACGATTTATGAAATAAAACTGAACGGATTGACCGATTTATTGATCCCAATTCGTAAAGGATTAGTCAATTTCAAAAAAGAATGAACTCAATAATACCAAAAAACAAAACCGGATTAAAAAAGTCCGGTTTATTTATTTGCCATTCGTAAGGTTAGCAACATCTTACTTTCTGAACATTTCCGAATGCGGAATATTATCTTCAAGATACTTTTTACCCGTATCTTCAAATCCGAAATAGGAATAAAACCTTAGCAGATAATCTTGTGCAGAGATTCTTATTTCTGAAGTTCTGAAGCGGTTTTCAATAATTTCAACAGCATATTGTATCAACTGTTTTCCTAAATTTTTTCCACGCCCTTTTTCCGAGGTCAAAACTCTCCCGATGGAACATTCAGGATATTTAATTTCTTTATCAAAAATCCTGCAGTAAGCCAGAACGGTATGATCTTCTTCCGCCCACAAATGCAGGGCTTTTCTGTCATAATTATCCAGATCAGGATAAGGACAATTTTGTTCAACTACAAATACATCTACTCTCGCTTTGATCACTTCATAAAGTTCAGAAGTCGTCATTTCTTCAAAGCTCTTTACTTTCCAGATTATATTACTCATCAAAACTTACACTATTGTTGGCTAAAAATTCATTGGTTTTCTGAATGAAATGTAAAATTTCCTCACAGCCTTCTTTTTTTTCTGCTGAAGTAAGATATAATTCCGGCAGATCTTCCCATGTTTTAAGAAGTTCAGCCTTATAATTTTCAATATTCTGAAGCGCAACATTAGGTTTAAGTTTATCCGCTTTTGTAAATACTATTGAAAACGGAACACCGCTTTCTCCGCACCACTGGATAAATTCCAGATCTATTTTCTGCGGACTGTGACGCGAATCTACCAACACAAAAAGGTTGACCAGGTTTCTCCTGTTTAAAATATAATTGGTAATGAGCTTTTCAAAATCTTTTCTGATAACTTTTGAAACCTTTGCATATCCATATCCCGGCAAATCGGTAAGATACCAGTTTTCGTTTACTAAAAAATGATTGATAAGCTGGGTTTTTCCCGGCGTACCCGAAGTTTTTGCTAAATCTTTATGATTCATCATCGCATTGATAAGCGAAGACTTTCCTACATTTGATCTCCCGATAAAAGCATATTCAGGCATATTCGGCTCAGGACATTCCTGCCATTTGCCGCTGCTTTTTACAAAAGTTGCTGTTTTAATAACCATTGATCTGATTTTTATTTAGAAAAATAAACCATTAAGAACTCTCTTAATGGCTATTGTTTTATACTTTATCTTTTACCCAGTTGTAAAGAATTTCGTTGAATTCGTCCGGTTTTTCCATCATCGCAGCATGTCCGCACTTATCAATCCAGAATAAATCTGAGTTCGGAATAAATTTATGCATATCCTCTGCTACTTCCGGTGGTGTTACATTATCCTGCTTTCCCCAAATCAGACACGTAGGTCTGGATATTTTGGGCAGATCATTCAGCATATTGTGTTTAATCGCACTTCTTGCCAGCATGACGGTTTTGATTCCTTTCATCCGATCATTTACAACACTGAAGACCTCATCTACCAGATCTTCCGTAGCTACTGCAGGATCATAAAAAACCTCCTCAGCTTTTTTCCTGATATAAGAGCGGTCATTTTTTCTCGGAAAACTGTCACCAAAAGCTCTTTCATACAATCCTGAACTTCCGGTAAGAACGAGATTCTGCACCAGATCTGGTCTTGCAAGTGTTAAAATAAGACCTACATGACCACCCATAGAGTTTCCTACAATGGTTACGGGTTTTCCGATATTGGTTTCAATAAACTTGATAACGTATTTTGCAATGGTCGTAAGATTGGTATTGAGTACCGGCAAATCATAAATCGGCAATTGAGGCACATACACCTTAAATCCTTTCTCTGAAAAAAAATTCACCATTTTATCAAAATTACTCAAACCACCCATAAGCCCGTGCAAAAGCACAAGCGGATGACCTTCTCCCGCTTCTATAAAGTTATATTTCTTTTCTTTTTTTGTACTAAATCTCATAAAGTGCCTGTATAAGCCTTGCAAAAATACAAATTAAACACCAAAATTGTTTTGATGTCTCTAATTTAAACTAAAAATAATATATTCACCCACTTCTGAAAAGAAATTTGAAATTCTTTTTTCTATGCGGTGAATAAAGCTTTCAAAGATTAATAAGCAAAAATATTTATCTCGCTGATAATCAACAAATATCAAAACTTATTAACATTAAGTCAAAAAGTGGGAAAAAGTGGGAAATTTCGGAAAAATATTTCTAATTTTGTCCCAAATGAGAAATTTCATTGGAACATATGAGTGTAAAATAGACGACAAGGGTCGCCTGAAAGTACCTTCATCGCTTATCAAGCAGATGGAGAACTTTGAGGATAAAACCTTTGTGGTAAAACGCTCCGTGTTCCAACCATGTCTTGAAGTTTATCCTATGAAAGCCTGGGACAAACTGATGGAAAAGATTAATAAACTGAATAGATTCATCAAAAAAAATGCAGATTTTATCCGCATGTTTACCGCAGGCGTAAAGACCGTAGAGCTTGATACTGCCGGAAGACTGCAGATCTCTAAAGACCTTACCACTTTTGCCCATCTTACGAAAGATGTAGTGGTCACAAGTGCCGGAGAACTTTTTGAGATCTGGGATAAAGAAGCTTATGAAAAAGTAATCGCAACCAACGAAGAAGATTTTGCCAATCTGGCAGAAGATGTAATGGGAGCTTTTGATGAAGAATAATTAATGTAAACACAAATACAGAATGTATCACAACCCCGTTTTATTGAAGCAAAGTGTGGATGATTTGGTGACGAATCCTGACGGAATTTATGTGGACTGCACGTTTGGTGGTGGTGGACATTCCCGTGAAATTGTAAGCCGACTTTCCGAAAAAGGAAAATTATACGCCTTTGACCAAGACCTTGATGCGCTTGAAAATTCTTTTAACGACGAAAAATTTACACTTATCAATCAAAACTTCAGGTTTTTAGAAAATTCTCTCCTGATGTACGGAGTTTCTAAGGTAGACGGAATTTTGGCTGATCTCGGTGTCTCATCACACCAGTTTGACGAAGCAGAAAGAGGTTTTTCTACCAGAAGCAATGCTCCGCTTGATATGAGGATGAATGTAATGCAGAGTCTTGATGCGAAAAAAGTCATCAATGAATATGATGAAGAGGCTTTGGCAGACATTTTTTATTATTACGGCGAACTCAGAGAAGCCAGAAAACTGGCGCGGGACATCGTTCATCACAGGAAATCCAAAAACATAGAAACCACCGAAGATCTGAAAAAACTCTTCAGTTACCTCCCACCGCATAAAGTAAATAAATTTTACGCACAGTTGTTTCAGGCAATCAGAATTGAGGTAAATCAGGAACTGGAGGTCTTAAAAGAAATGCTGGTTCAGTCATATAATATTTTAAAGCCGGGAGGAAGGCTTGTCGTAATTTCTTATCACTCTCTTGAAGACCGTCTTGTAAAAAGATTTTTGAAGAACGGTATGTTTGAAGGTGAGCCGGAAAGAGATATTTTCGGAAATTATAAAAAAGCATTTGAACTGGTAAAAAGCAAAGCAATCATTCCTGATAATAAAGAAATTGAAGAAAACTCAAGAGCCAGAAGTGCAAAAATGAGAACAGGAATAAAAATATAAACGTGAACGAGTGAATTGGCAGCGGTGAATTTTTAAAATTGATAATTGACAACAAAGTAAATTCACTGCAAAAGCAAATTGACATTAAAAAAGCTGTGGCAAAAAGAACAACATACAAACCCCAAAAGAAACTCACCTTTATAGATATTGTAAAGGGAAATTTCCTCAATCGGGATGAGCTAAAGATGTACTACAAGTACTTCCTGCTGCTTTTTGTATTAATGATGGCAATGATTTACAGCAATCATCTGGTAAATAAAAAAATAAAAATTGTAAATGCACTGAAGGAACAGACAGAAGAATACAAATCCAGAAATGCATTTGCACAGAGTAAATTAATTAAAGTAAAAATGGAATCTCAGCTGGGTAAAGAAGTAGCAGCAGATTCATTAATGCCGTTGGAAAGCCATCCGCACAAATTGTTAATAAAATTAGACAGTACTGATGCAAAAACAAAATGATTACGACAACAAGCGAAAAAAAACGCTGCGATGGGGCTACCTCTTTGCAGTGGTTGCTTTATGCGTTTTTGTAATGTTTTTGGGAAGAATCATTATTCTTCAAAACACTAATGTTCAGGAAATTAAAGATGATTATATCAACAATAATTACAGAACAGCAACTTTGAAGGCAGCAAGAGGAAATTTATACGCATCAGACGGTTCTATTTTGGCAACAACCGTAATGCGATATGATATTTATCTTGATTTTAAAACCATAAAAGATACCGTTTACAGCAATAATATCGGCGCTCTTACAGATTCTTTAAGCAAAATGTTCGGAAAGTCACGAGCTGAGTTCAGAAAAAGATTTGACGAGCAGAGAAAGAAAAAAAACCAATATTATACTTTGGTAAAAGGTCTTGATTTTGACCAATATGACAGGATCAGAAATTTTCCGATTTTCAAAAAAGGAAAAAATAAAGGAGGCTTTATTGTTGACCGGAATTATAAGCGTGAACTTGCAACCACAGAAATCGGAGCCGGAACTATCGGGATGGATCATGGGAAGTACAGCTCCGGTCTTGAAGGTGCTTTCTCAAAATATCTTACTGGTACCGACGGAAGCAGATTGGAACAGAGAGTCAATTCTTCTCAATGGAAACCAATTGATTACTGGAAAGTAAACGAACCTACAGACGGACAGGATGTTTATACAACTTTAGATCTCAGGATTCAGGATATAGCTCATTCTGCATTAGAAAAACAGTTGATCAATTTCGAAGCAAAGCACGGAACCGTTATCGTAATGGAAGTATCAACAGGCAAGGTCAGAGCATTGGTTAATTTAACCAAAACCGAAGACGGAAGTTACACAGACTCCTATAATTATGCACTAAAAGATGGCATTGAACCGGGATCGACTTTTAAAACGGTTTCGCTTTTAGCAGCAATGGATGACGGATTTATTGACGAGAATACAACAGTAGATATCGGAAACGGAGTTTGGGTATATGCCGGACAAAGAATCAGTGATGGACACGGACACGGAACGTACGACATTAGTGATGTTTTAGCAAAATCCAGCAACGTAGGAACAGCTAAATTAATTACAAAATTCTATGGTGATAAACCAAGTATCTTCCTTGATCATTTAAAAAGATGGAAAATGCTCGACAAAATGAATATTGAGCTTCCAGGCATTACAAAACCATTTGTATACACTCCGGAGCATAAAAAATGGAGCAAGGGAACTTTTGCCTCTACATCTTTTGGATATGCAAGCAATTTCAACCTTTTGCAGCTTACTACTTTTTACAACGGAGTAGCGAATGGAGGTAAAATGCTTAAGCCTTTGTTTATTGACAAAATAATGAAGGACGGAAAGGTATTGTATGATGCAAAACCAGAGGTAATGGTCAACAAAATGGCATCCGAAAAAGCCATAAAAATGATGACCAGTGCTCTTACAAAAGCTGTAGAAAAAGGAACCGCAAAAAGTATTTTCACACCCAATCTGAGAATGGCTGGAAAAACGGGAACTGCAAGGTTTGAATACTGGCTTCCCGGTCCTATGAAATACAGAGCCTCATTTGCTGGTTTTTATCCGGCTGATAATCCTAAATACACTTGCTATGTAATGATCAGCGAGCCTAATGTTTCTAAAGGATTTTACGGAGGAACCGTATCCGCACCGGTCTTTAAAGAAATAGCAGGTAAAACTTTCCTTAAAACACCGCAAAATGTTGAAAAAGAAATGCTTGTCGATAAGAAAGTTAACCTGAATAAACTGGTAGAACCTAACGTAAAAGTGACTGTGCAGAATAAAAAGATGCCAAATGTGGTGGGATTAATTGGAAAAAATGTAATTCCGCAGCTTGAAAATTTAGGCTATAGAATAGATTTTAAAGGTGTTGGCAGAATAAAAGAGCAGTTTCCGCTGGAAGGAACAAGTATAAGTAAAAACCAGAGAATTTATTTATCTCTTCAAAACTAAATAAAGCATAAGAAAATGCAGTTAAATGATTTATTAGGCAGAATTCCGGTAATAGAAATTCATGGTAATCACAACCGTGAGGTTTCCGATTTGGTTTTCGACAGCAGAAAGGTGGCGAAAGACTCTTTGTACATAGCAATGAGAGGAACGCTTGCGGATGGACATTCATTTATCGCATCTTCTATTGAGAAAGGAGCAAAAACGGTTGTTTGTGAAGAGTTTCCTGAAAATTTAGACGAAAATGTAACTTATGTAAAAGTTAAAGATTCTTCTAAAACATTAGGAAGGCTGGCTTCTAATTTTTACGGAAATCCTTCTGAAAATTTAAAATTAATTGGCGTGACCGGAACCAACGGAAAAACGTCTGTTTCTACTTTACTTTTTGATGTCTTTAAAAATTTAGGTTATGATTCCGCTTTGCTTTCCACAGTTGAAATCAGAATCGGAGAGAAAATAATTCCAGCAACACACACTACTCCTGATGTAATTACCATCAATAAAATTTTGGCACAGGCGGTTGAAGAAGGTTGTGAATTTGCTTTTATGGAAGTAAGTTCTCACGGAATTGCCCAAAACAGAATTGAAGGTTTACATTTCAAAATTGCAGGATTTACAAATCTCACGCACGATCATTTAGATTATCATAAAACTTTTGATGAATATCTTAAAACAAAAAAAAGATTTTTTGATGAATTAAATGATGAAGCTGTTGCCATCACCAACATTGATGACAAAAACGGAAATGTGATGCTTCAGAACACAAAAGCACAAAAAAGATCTTATGCTTTGAAAACATTGGCAGATTATCACGGAAAACTTTTAGAAGTCGACTTCAACGGAATGCTCCTGAATTTTAACGGAAAGGAATTCTGGACTACCTTAACCGGGAAATTCAATATATATAATCTTTTGTTGGTTTTCGGGATTGCCTCTGAATTGGGTTTTGAAGATGATGAAATTCTTCAGGCAATCAGCACACTAAAAAGAGTAAATGGCAGGTTTGAAACCTTCAAATCAGACGGCGGAATTTTCTTTATTGTAGATTATGCTCATACTCCGGATGCATTGGAAAATGTTTTAGACAGTATCAATGATATCAGAACAAAAAACGAAAGACTGATCACTGTTTTTGGCTGCGGCGGCGACAGAGATCATGCAAAAAGACCTGAAATGGGAAATATTGCCACGAAAAAATCAACATTGGCGATCATCACTTCAGATAATCCGCGATCGGAAGACCCCAATGCAATTATAAAAGAAATTGAAACTGGTGTTGAGCCTCAACACTTCAGCAAATACACTTCAATTCCCGACAGAAAAGAAGCGATAAAAATGGCAATAAAATTTGCCGAGCCAAAAGATATTATCCTCGTTGCCGGAAAAGGTCACGAAAATTATCAGGAAATCAATGGTGTAAAACATCATTTTGACGACAAAGAAGTAATTAATGAGCTTTGGAAGCTTATGAGTAAGTAATAATTTAAGCTCCTAACCAAAATTAAACAAAATGCTATACTACCTATATGAATATTTAACCAATCACGGAATTCACGTTCCCGGTCTCGGAATGCTGAGATATATCTCTTTCCGTGCAGGAATGGCAGTTTTGCTCTCCCTTACTATTGCTTTGGTATACGGAAAGAGAATCATCAATTATCTCAGAGCAAAACAGATGGGCGAATTGGTTCGTGATTTAGGTTTAGACGGGCAAAAACAAAAAGAAGGAACTCCTACAATGGGAGGGCTCATCATTATTTTGGCGACCATTATTCCGGTTTTGCTGTTTACAAGAATTACCAATATTTATATCATCCTTTTACTTGTAACAGTTTTGTGGATGGGAGCTATTGGTTTTTTAGATGATTATTTAAAGAAAATCAAAAAAAACAAAGACGGATTAAGTGGCAAATTTAAGATTGTAGGTCAGGTTGGATTGGGACTGATTGTGGGAGTAACCATGTATTTTCACTCAGACATTACAGTAAAGAGGAAATATGCAGATGCTAAAGTGGTCAACAGAAACAATGTTGAGCAAAATTTTATGCCAACTGAGAATATTACAGTTTCTACAGTTCCTTTCGCTAAAAATAATGAATTCGATTACAGCGGATTTCTATTTTGGATGAATGATGAAGATGCTCACGAGTGGGCTTGGGTGGTATTTATTCCGATTGTGATTTTTATTGTTACAGCAGTTTCCAATGGAGCTAATATTACCGACGGAATTGATGGATTGGCTGCAGGAACCAGCACAATTATCCTTTTGGCATTGGCTTTCTTTGCTTATGTTTCGGGAAATATCATTTTTGCAGATTATCTGAATATCATGTTTCTCCCGAATATGGGTGAAACTACCATTTTTGCAGTAGCAATGGTGGGTGCAGTTATTGGCTTTTTTTGGTATAATACGTATCCGGCTCAGGTTTTTATGGGGGATACCGGAAGTCTTATGTTGGGCGGGGTAATCGCCGTTTTAGCTATTATATTAAGAAAAGAACTGATGATTCCTGTGCTTTGTGGAATTTTTCTGATAGAAAATATTTCAGTAATGCTTCAGGTAGCGGTTTTTAAATACAGAAAAAGAAAATTCGGGCTGGAATACGCCCAGAACAACAGATTGTTTAAAATGTCACCTTTACACCATCATTATCAGAAAGACGGTTTTCACGAAAGTAAAATCGTTAACAGAATGATTATCATCGGAGTAATGCTGGCAATTGTGTGTCTCATTACATTGAAGATGAGATAGAATCTTGTGAAAAGTAAAACAGCTAGAATTACATCCTACGTTTTACATTTTACATTTTTACAAAAAGATTATTTATGAAAATAGTTGTTTTAGGAGGAGGAGAAAGTGGTTGTGGTGCTGCTTATCTGGCTAAAAAGAAAGGTTTGGAAGTTTTTCTTTCAGACAGATCTGCCATTAAAGATCACTACAGACAATTTTTGTTGGAAAATGAAATTGAATTTGAAGAGGAAAACCATGACGAAGAAAGAATTCTGAATGCAGACTGGATTGTGAAAAGCCCGGGAATTCCGAAAAAAGCAGATATCATCCATAAAATTCATGAGAAAGGAATCAGACTTTCTTCCGAAATTGAATTTGCCTCTGAATTTACGGATGCTAAGATCATTGCCATCACAGGTAGCAACGGAAAAACAACAACAACATCCCTGATCTATTATATCCTGAAAAATGACGGATTAAATGTAGGTCTTGGCGGAAACATCGGCTATAGTTTTGCCAAGCAGGTTGCTGATGAAAACTATGAATATTATGTTTTGGAAGTAAGCTCTTTTCAATTAGATGATATTCAGAACTTCAGACCATATATCTCTATGTTGCTTAATTTGTCTAAAGATCATTTGGATCAGTACAATTACAACTACGAAGAATATGCATTAGCCAAATTCAGAATTACTGAAAATCAGGAAAATGACAATTTTTTCATCTACAACAAAGATGACGAAATGAGTAAAAATATTCTCGAAAAGTTTGAAGTAAAGGCTAAAATGATTCCTTTTTCAACACATGAAAAATTAGCGGAAGGAGGTTTTATTCAAGAAGATAAAATTGTGATTAAGCTAAAGGATGAATTATCAATGAAGATTGATGAGCTTTCTCTATTGGGAAATCATAATGTTGCTAACAGTTTGGCGGCATCAATTGCAGGTAAAATATTGGAAATCAACAACGAAAGCATAAGAAATTCATTGATGACTTTTCAGGCAGTTGAACACAGATTGGAATTTGTTACTGAAATCGACGGCGTAAAATACATCAACGACAGCAAAGCAACCAATGTGAATGCTGCATACTACGCTTTAGAAAGCATGAAAAATCCAACGGTATGGATTATAGGCGGGGTTGATAAAGGAAATGACTATACCGAAATAGAAAATTTAGTTAAAAGAAAAGTAAAAGCAATTGTTTGTCTAGGAATTGATAACCAGAAGATCATTGATTTTTTCAAAGATAAAAAAGACTTTATTTACAACACTTCAAGTATGGAAAGCGCAGTAGAAATGTCAAAATCTATTGCTAAAAAAGGAGATACAGTCTTACTTTCGCCATGCTGTGCAAGTTTTGATTTATTTAAAAGCTACGAAGACCGAGGAAAACAGTTTAAAGAACAAGTACTAAAAGCTAAAGGCAGTTAGCCGCATACAATATGAACGAACAGATTACAGAAAGCAGATTTGAATTTCTAAAGGGCGATAAAGTGCTTTGGATGGTCATTCTTGTGATCTCCATTTTCTCTATTTTCCCGGTATACTCTGCAAGTTCAAATCTGGAATATATTGTAAATAACGGAACCACTACCGGTCACGTAATGAAACATATGTTTTTTGTAGTTCTGGGACTGGGAATCATGAGATTAGTGGGAACAGTAAAATATGAATACATGGGAAAACTCAGCAGCATCATGCTGGGATTAATGATTATTTTGCTGATTGTCACCATATTTACCGGGCAGACGATCGACGGCGCAAGTGCCTCAAGATGGTTGAAAATCCCCGGAACACCGATTTCATTTCAGCCTTCATCTTTTGCTTTTTTAATGTTGATTATCTATCTGTGCAGATATTTAACCAAGAAAATAACGAGAGAAAGGCTTCCGATTGAGAATGTGATGTACATTTTCGGACCTATTTTACTGGTTTTCGTATTGGTTGCAAAAGATAACGGTTCTACAGCTTTGATGATTTTAATGGTTTCTGTGATTGTACTGGTTATCGGGCAACTTCACTGGAAATATATTGCAGGATTTATTTCTGCATCATTTATTGCGATTGTTTTGTTTTTACTGATTGCTTTAAATACAAATTTAATTGGCGGAAACCGTGTTCATACATGGATGAGCCGTATTGAAACCTTTACATCAAGCAAAGCAAAAACAGCCGATGTTGATGATGAAAGTTTAAAAGCAAAAAATTACCAGGTGATGCAGGCGAAAGCAGCCATCGTTCACGGCGGAATAACCGGAATGGGACCAGGAAAATCTGCATTAAAGCAAATGCTTCCTCAATCTGCATCCGATTTTATTTTTGCGGTAATTGTGGAAGAATATGGTTTAATAGGAGCCGGATTTTTAATCAGCATGTATTTGATTATGATTGTCCGGATTGTGATGATTGCCAGTAAAATGCCCGCATTTTTCGGCTCGTTGCTGGTTTTGAGCCTCGGAGTAATGATTTTTATTCAGTTGGCAGTAAATATTGCCGTTGCCGTAAATCTCATTCCGGTTACCGGGCAGCCATTGCCACTGATTAGTTATGGAGGAACTTCTATGCTGGTAACCTACATCCAGCTAGGAATTATTTTAAATATAAGTTCCAGAATACAGATTTACGATGAAGAAGGATTAGGAAAAAAACAAAGCATTGCAGAGATAAATGACATTGCATAAATATAAATGATGAATGATAATTTATAATTGATTTTCATATCGCTTATCACTCATGGTTTATCAATAATAAATAAGTATGAACAAAAAATTAAAAGTTTTACTAAGCGGCGGCGGAACAGGAGGACACATCTTTCCTGCCATTGCTATTGCAGACGAAATCAAAAGAAGATTTCCTGATGCAGAGTTTTTGTTCATCGGAGCCAACGGAAAAATGGAGATGGAAAAAGTTCCGCAGTCCGGCTACAAGATTGAAGGATTAAATATTGCAGGATTCGACAGAGGCAATTTACTTAAAAATATAGGCTTGCCGTTCAAACTTATTTCGAGTTTGCTTAAAGCTAAAAAAATTATAAAAGAATTTAAACCGGATTTTGCAATAGGAACAGGTGGTTTTGCCAGCGGACCGGCTTTGTTTATGGCTGCAAAAATGGGAATTCCGACTTTTATTCAGGAGCAGAATTCGCTTCCCGGAAAAACCAATACAGCCAATGGGAAAAAAGCTAAAGCTATTTTCACCGCTTATCCGGATATGGACAAATTTTTTCCAAATTCCAAAGTATTTTTCCTTGGAAATCCTATTCGTGAAAACATTATTTCAGGAATGCAGGAATCTTCTCAGGCAAAAGAGAAATTAGGTTTAGATAAAAATAAATTGACGATTCTTTCTGTTGGAGGATCTTTAGGTTCAAGAACCTTAAACAATGGCTGGAAAGACAATCTTGAAAATCTGAAAGAAAAAGGATATCAGCTAATCTGGCAAACCGGAAAATTGGATTATAAAGAAATTGTTGATAGTTTTCAGTTATCAGTTGATGGAAATTCCGACAACCAAAAACCAAAAACCAACAACCAGATTCAAATTAAAGAATTCATCAAAGAGATGGAAACAGCTTATTCTGCTGCGGATATAATCGTTTCAAGAGCCGGAGCTATAGCGATTTCAGAATTGGCAGTGGCACAAAAGCCTGTAATTTTGGTTCCGTTTCCGTTTGCAGCAGAAGATCATCAGACCAAAAATGCAATGAATCTGGTTGAAAAGAATGCTGCGAGAATGGTAAAAGATTCTGAAATGAAAGAAAAATTCTGGAATACACTTTCAGAAGTATGTGAAGATGAAAATTTAAGAAAAGAAATGTCAGACAATCTGAAATATTTTGCTAAACCTAATGCAGCAAAAGAGATTGTAGATGAGATTTTAAATAAACTGTAAAATGTATAATTGTAAAATGTATTAATGTGCCATTTATACATTTACATGAATACAGCAATACAAAAAGAATGAAGAATTTAAATACATATCAAAATTTTTACTTCGTGGGAATCGGAGGTATCGGAATGAGTGCTTTGGCGCGCTACTTTCATGCTTCAGGCAAGAATGTGTTGGGATATGATAAAACCAACACCAAACTCACGCAAACTCTGATCAGCGAAGGAATTGATATTGTTTTTGAAGATATTGCTGATGAGAAAATCACTTCAATTAAGAAAGCTGATACGTTGGTGATTTATACTCCTGCCATTAAAAAGCTGGGAATTTTAGACTATTTTAATGAAAATGGATTTGAAGTTTTAAAACGTGCAAAAGTTTTAGGTCTAATTACAGAAAATACAAACTGCATTGCCATTGCGGGAACACATGGGAAGACCACGACATCAACATTGGTTTCTCATTTGTGTAAAGAAGCAGATTTACCGTTTTCTTGTTTTCTAGGCGGGATTTCTGAGAATTTCAAATCCAACTTTCTGTATAACGGCAATAAATATTCAGTTGTAGAAGCAGACGAATATGACAGAAGTTTCCTCAATCTTTCTCCGGATTGGGCAGTGATTACTTCTACAGATGCTGATCATCTGGATATTTATGGAGATAAAAATACCATTGAAGAAGGATTCAGAGAGTTTGCGGCTTTAGTTCCGGAAGACAAACAGCTTTTTGTAAGAAAAGGAATCGAAATCGGAAGACCTCACCTCACGTACGCTGTAAACGAAGAAGCTGATTATTATTCAGACAATCTCCGTATTGTTGATGGCAGGATGATGTTTGACTTCTACCATAATGGTCAGAAAGAAGAATTTGCCTGGCTGATTCCCGGAACGCATAATGTAGAAAATGCAACAGTAGCTATTGCTATTCTGCATCATTTAGGAGTCGATTTTGAAACCCTGAAAAAAGCAATTTCCTCTTTTAAAGGAATAAAAAGAAGGTATACCAAACATATTTTTGAGAGTGGTAAAATCTACATTGATGATTATGCCCACCACCCGACAGAACTTAACGCAGTAATAGATTCGGTGAGAACATTTAACCCAGACAAAAAGCTTCTGGTGGTTTTTCAGCCGCATTTATTCAGCAGAACCAAAGATTTTGCGGATGGTTTTGCAGAAAGCTTAAGCAAGTCTGACGAACTGATTCTGCTTGATATTTATCCTGCCAGAGAACTTCAGGAAAATTTTGAAGGAATTACTTCAGATTGGCTATTGGAAAAAGTGAATTTAGGTAAAAAAGAAGTTTCAACATTAAATGAAGCATTTGATAAAATAAAAGAAAAAGATTTTGACATTTTGCTCACGGTTGGTGCAGGAAATATAGATACGCTGTATGATCCTATTTGTGAGTGGCTTGAAAAATAAAGAATAATTAAAAATTAATAATCAAAAAACAGTTTGAAATGTCTAAAATCTAACATCTGAAATCTGTTGTCTGAAAAAAATGAAAAATAAATACAGAATTTTAAAAATTGTCATCACAGTAATCATCCTCGGATTTCTGTTGAGTTTCTCTTTGAAGAAATTCAGCGAACAAAAGATTACAGACAATAAGATTTCTGTGAAGATGAACGAGAAAACACCGGTTTATTTTATAGATGAAAAAGACATTCGGGAGATCGTCAATAATGAAAATCCTTCCAGAAAGGTAGGAGATTTAAATATTCCTGAACTGGAAAAGAAAATCAACGCACTTCCGGCTGTTGACAGCGCAAATGTTTATTTAAATCTGAATGGAAAATTAAATTTAGATATCAAACAGAGGGTACCAGTTTTCAGATTAAATAAAGACGGAAGAGATTTTTATGTGGATGAAAAAGGAGTAGAGTTTCCGATTTCCAAAACATATTCTCATCCATGTATGCTGGTAACCGGAGATGTAAAAAAAGATGAATATCAAAAGCTTGCAGAACTCGTCGAAAAAATAGACAAAGATGATTTCAGTAAAAGATATTTTATAGGAATTTCAAAAGACAGAAACAATGACTACAATCTCCTTACAAGTGAGGGGAACTATAAAGTGGAAATTGGAGATTTAGACAATATAGATTTCAAGGTAAAAGGCTTCAAAACCTTTGTAGAAAAATATCTTGTTTACCAGGATTCACAAAAATACAGTATGATTTCGGTGAAGTATCAGAATCAGATTGTTACTACTTTGAATCCTTATTTTAAGGAAAATGACAGTTTACTGAAAGCGAGAGGAAAAGATCTGGCAAAAATTTCAGAAAACACTTCCTTAAAAAAAGAAAAACAGCCAGTGGCAAAAGTCTCTGAAACTAAAAAAATAGCCTCCGTAAAAACTCAGACAGCAAAATCAGAAGTCAGGAAAACAGAGAAAAAGACAACAGCAGCAAAGCAGAAAACGAAGGCAAAGTAAAAATAGATAAAAAATCAAATCGATATAAACAATGGAAAATCAAGAGTATTCAGTAGGTCTGGACATTGGGACAACCAAAATTGTCGCCATTGTCGGAAGGAGGAATGCACACGGGAAAATAGAAGTTCTCGGTGTTGGGAAAGCCAAAAGTCTTGGGGTTCACAAAGGTATTGTGAATAATATTTCGCAGACGATCAATTCAATCAAAGCGGCTGTTTCGGAAGCACAATCCAGCGCAGGAGTTCCTATCAAAAAGGTAACAGTGGGAATTGCAGGTAAGCACATTCGTTCTTTACAGCATTCCGATTACATTATGCGTGAACATCCTGATAAATTTATTACGGATGATGATATTGAAGCATTGAAGGATCAGGTAAAAAAACTGGTGATGCTTCCTGGTGAAGAAATCATCCACGTTCTTCCGCAGGAATATAAGGTTGATTCTGAAGGAGAAATCCAGGAGCCTGTCGGAATGCACGGAAAACGTCTGGAAGCCAATTTTCATGTGGTAGTAGGACAAATGGGAAGCATCAGAAACATTGCGAGATGCGTAAGAGAAGCCGGTTTGGAGATGGAAGCACTTACTCTGGAGCCTTTAGCATCTTCCGAAGCTGTTCTTACCAAAGAAGAGAAAGAAGCAGGAGTAGCCATTGTAGACATTGGTGGCGGAACTACAGATATTGCCATTTTTAAAGATAATATCATTCGTCATACATGCGTCATTCCTTACGGAGGTGGTATTATTACAGAAGATATTAAAGAAGGATGTTCAATTATAGAAAAGCATGCCGAGCAATTAAAGGTTAAGTTCGGTTCTGCAGTTCCTGAATTGGAAAAAGACAGTACATTTGTAACCATTCCCGGACTTCACGGAAGACCGGATAAAGAAATCTCGCTTAAAACTTTAGCGCAGATTATCAATGCAAGAGTAGAAGAAATTCTGGAAATGGTAAATACAGAACTAAAGGCGTACGGCGCATTTGAACAGAAGAAAAAACTGATTGCAGGAATCGTTTTGACTGGAGGTGGTTCAAACCTGAAACATCTTCGTCAATTGGCAAATTATACGACAGGATTCGACAGCAGAATCGGTTTTGCCAATGAGTATATTGCAAACGATAAAAATCAGTATCTTAAGGGACCGGAATTTGCTACTTCTATCGGATTATTAATGGAAAGCTTGAAAATCCGTGACAAAAAAACTGTCGTTGCAGAAGAAACTATTGAAAATAAAGCAGAAACGAAAACTGAAGAAAAGCACACATCTGAAACTGAAACTGAAGATTCCCAGCCGGCGATGATGCCTCAACAGGTACAGGAAGAGGTAAAGGCACAGCCTGCAAAACAGTCAAAGCCGACTTTCGGGCAATCTTTGATGGAAAAAGTAAAAAAATTCTTTGAAGAAGTAGAATAAAAATAAATGATGAATGGTAAGCGATGAATGATTTTCTCATCAATTATCAGAGTCGATTATCAATTATAAAAAAATTAAACATGGAAAATATAGGTTCACAAGGATTTTCATTTGATTTGCCAAAAGGAAATTCATCAATTATAAAAGTAATCGGTGTTGGCGGCGGCGGTAACAACGCATTAAAGCACATGTACGAAAAAGGAATTCACGGAGTAGATTTCGTGATCTGTAATACCGATGCTCAGACTTTAGACAACAATCCGGTATCCAACAAAGTACAGTTGGGTGTTACCATTACCGAAGGTCTTGGTGCCGGTGCAGACCCAGAAGTAGGAGAAAAAGCTGCTATCGAAAGTATAGAAGACATCAAAGCAGCCATGGGACAAAATACGAAAATGGTTTTTATTACCGCCGGAATGGGTGGTGGTACAGGAACCGGAGCTGCTCCCGTTATTGCTAAAGTAGCCAAAGATATGGGAATTCTTACTGTAGGAATTGTTACCGTACCTTTCAGCTTTGAAGGAAAAAGAAGACTGGAACAGGCAGAAAATGGTCTTGAAAAGCTGAGAAATAATGTTGATTCTTTAATTGTTATCAATAATGATAAATTGAGACAGCAGTTTGGAAATTTAGGCTTCAAACAAGGATTTTCTAAAGCTGATGAGGTACTAACCAACGCAGCTAAAGGAATGGCAGAAGTAATTACGGGTTACTTTGATGTAAATATTGACTTCCGTGATGCCAAATCGGTTCTTCAAAATTCCGGAACAGCATTGATGTCAACAGGTATGGCTTCAGGCGAAAACAAAGCAGAAGAAGCAGTGAAAAAAGCATTGGATTCTCCGTTATTGAATGACAATAAAATTACCGGAGCGAGAAATGTACTTTTGCTTATCCGAAGTGGTGCAGAAGAAGCTACGATGGATGAAATCGGAATTATCATGGATTATATCCAGAAAGAGGCAGGAAATACTGCAGATATTATCTTTGGAGTTGGTGCAGATGAAGAATTGGGCGATGCAGTAAGTGTATTGGTTATTGCAACCGGTTTTTCTAACGATAACAAAAAATTTGCCGGTCCTACAGAGAAAATCAGAATTGGTTTGAATGATGCTTTAGATACTCCGAAAGCTTCACCTTTCAAAACAAAGGAAGAAAGAGAAACTACACCAGAGCATGGATATGATTTTGGAGGTAAAAATCTTTTCAGATTAGATGATGAAGATCAGGATACGCCTCAGTTTAAAGTTTCCTCTACTGAAAAAAAAATGATTATTGAGGATGAAGATGTTAAAACTGAAATAAAATTCTCTGATAGAGAGCAAGATACGATTGACAACCCTGTTCAGAGCTGGAAAAACAGTGAAGAATCTCAGGATGATGCATACAATCTTTTCTCTTTTGACGATGAGGGCGATAATGATCTGGAAATTCAGTCTTTTTCATTTGATTTTGAAAACAAAAAAGAAGAGTCAGACAACGATACATTTACAAGAAAATATGCTGATGAAAAGCCTGTAGAATTTAGTTTTACGGTAAATGAACCGGTAAACGAACCAAAAACAGATTTCGGACAGCCAAAAAATGAAGTAGAAACTTTCACAAAAACGGCAGAAGAAACCGCTCCTAAAGCTCAGAATATATTTGAATTAAAAGAAGAGCCAAAAAATATTACAGAGCCAAAAACTGAAATGCCAAGACAGACAGAAAGCGAATTTACTTTTGTCAGCAAACCCGCAGATCAGGAGCGTGTAATGGAAAGAAGAAATAAGCTGAAAGAGTTCAATTCCCGTTACCAGAATTTTGATATGGCTAATGAGTTTGAATCTGTTCCTGCTTTCAAGAGAAAAAATATTTCGATTGACGGAAGCAATGCGTCAGACCAAAATATCAACACCTATCTTTCTGATAACAACGGAAACATGCAGATCAGAGAAAACAGATTTTTGAATAAAGACGTTGACTAAATATCATTTGAAATGTGGTAATTTGAGAATTTGAAAATTATCAATTCACTTTTATTATTGCATTTTCAAATTATCTCATTTTTAAATTTTCAAATTAATAACATGAGTTTAGAACTTACCATAAGCGAAGCGATAAAAACAGCAATGAGAGCTAAAGATAAAGTAGCTTTGGATTCTCTTCGCGCTGTGAAAGCACAAATATTATTACTGAAAACTGAAGCTTTGGGAAAAGAAGTTTCTCCGGAGCAGGAAATTGCCATTCTTCAGAGAATGGTGAAGCAGCGTAAGGATTCTTACGACCAGTTTTCTGCACAGGGAAGAAATGACTTGGCAGAAGTAGAAGAAGCTCAGATGAAAATTATAGAACAGTTTTTGCCTAAACAGCTTTCTTCAGAAGAGCTGGAAGCCGAAATGAAGACTATTATTGTAGAAACTGGTGCCGAATCTATGAAAGATTTAGGTAAAGTTATGGGAATAGCATCTAAAAATTTAGCCGGAAAATCTGACGGGAAAAGTATTTCCGAGATGGCAAAAAAGCTGCTTTCATAGAGTTCAGGGTTTGGGTTTAAAATTTCGGGGTTAATCTCGCAAATATTATCTCCAGCCAAGTATCTCGCAACACACTACGGATATTCAACCTTTGCATATCGATTTGATTAAAGAAGCCCGAAAGTTATTTTCGGGCTTCATTATATGTTTATAGTATGAACTTATTAAGCTTCATTTTTGAGCATTCCGAGCTCCCCGAAATACTTTTTAAACTTCTGAATTTTAGGTCCTACAACAGCGCTGCAATAAGGCTGTAACGGATTCTCGTTATAATATCCCTGATGATACTGTTCAGCAGCCCAAAATTTTTCCAGTTTTGAAAGTTCGGTCACATAAGTTCCTTCCCATCTTCCCGATTTTTTTGATGCTTCAACAGCCTCTTCCGCTTTTGTTTTTTCCTCTTCATCTTTATAAAAAATTACTGAACGATACTGGGTTCCTATATCATTTCCCTGTCTGTTGAGCTGTGTTGGATCATGCAGAAAAAAGAAAACATCCATCAGCTGTTCGTAAGAGATCACATCCGCATCATAAGTAATCTGAACGACCTCTGCGTGACCTGTTTCTCCCGTACAAACCTCCTCATATGTCGGATGATCTTTATGACCTCCTGAATATCCTGAAACGGCAGAAATTACACCGTTAAGCATATTAAAGCAGCTTTCAACACACCAAAAACAACCTCCTCCAAAGGTAATTTGTTTCACATTATCCATCTTAAATTTATTAATTTTTTCCTCTGTTATCTTTTATTTCCTGAATTTTGGCTTCAAAATAATCTTTCTTGTCAGGATGTTTCCCGATTAAAATCTGAAATGCATTAATTGCCTTTGTGTAAAGCTTTTGCTCAATGTACAAATTAGCAAGAGTTTCTGTCATCAGATGCGAAATATCGTCAGTTTTTTCCTTTACCACAAAATTCACTTCATCTTTCAGCTGACTGATTTTAGGATTGTTTTCAATGAAAGATTCAATAACTTTAGTTTTAGTTATAGCCTTTTCTTTCAGAATCTCTTCTGTACGGTCAATTTTCAGCCAGCTTTGCCATGTATTGATAAAACCAGGAATATTACTGTCAGCAGCTTGTTTTTTTAGTGGTTCAGCAGCAATTGGTGCTTGCTGTGTTTTCTCCTTTGGCTTATTGTGTTCCTGATTGATGAGCAAACTTGAAATTTCTGATCCAAAGAATGACACATTCATTACAGGAACTTCCCCACTTTCGCTTTCATCATCTGTTATTATTTTGCTTTCTTCAATTTCAAATTCATCATTCATTTCAGTTTCAGAAAATGTTTTTGGTTCTTCAAGATTAGATTTATCTTCCTGTATTTTTACAATTTCTGTTTCTTCTGCTGAGATTTCCTTACTTTCATTTTTTTTGTTTAATAAAGCATCGGGAAGGTTACTTTCAAAACTCATCGGCTTCCAGCTCAAGTTTACAATCTTATTTTCCTCCTCTTCATTATTTATTTCGTCCGAAATATTTTCTTGATTATCTGAAGTTAAATTTTCTTTTTCTTCTTTCGTGTCAATCACAAAATCCTGTGTTTCTGCGAAACTGATCTCATTTCCTGGATGATCATCATCTTTTGGCGTTTCAGCAGTATTTGCTTTCTTCTCCGTTTTCATCCTTTTTTCAACTTCTTCAATCAGGCGTCTCATCTCTTCTTCATATTTATTTACAGAAGATTTAGGACTATTAATTTTTGTTTGAGCTTCAGAATGAGAAGTTTCAATTTTTATTTCAGGGAGAAAAGATTCTGTTCCATGAAAACTTAGCTGTGCATCATCCTTTATATGTTCCGCAATCTTAGGTGTTTCAATCCGGTCTTCATTAATGATGGTTTCAGGATTTAGAGTCACCTTTGATTCCTCCTGATGATCTTCTCTTTCAGGCAAGCTTTCTGCATTTAGTTCACTTTCAGGTTCAAAAGATTCAATTTTAAGAAAGCTTAATTCTGATTCATCATTTACTTTTTCAGAAACTTTCTCAGAGTCAATTTTATCTTCATTAATAACCGCTTCAACATTCAGATTTTCTGCAACTGGCTCAATTTCAAGCTCTGAAATAGTACTTTGATTCTGAATTTCTTCTGTTCCACTTTCGGGTTCAAAAGACTCAATTTTAAGGAAGCTTAATTCTGATTTATCATTTACTTTGTCGGAAACCTTTTCAGAATCAATTTTATCTTCATTAATAACCGTTTCAACATTCAGATTTTCTGCAACTGTCTCAATTTCAGGCTCTGAAATATGAACTTTTTCCTGAATTTCTTGTGTATTATCTTTGTCAGAAAGTAAAGTTTCAGGCATTTCCGAATCTAAAGAGCTGGAAGCGGTCTGTTTTTCATCTAAATCAGTTTCCTGAAGATTTTTTTCTTCTGTATTTTGAGTTTCTGTAGATATTTCTCTTTTTTGAATTACAATTACTCCGGATTCTAATGTAGATTCCAGATCAATTGTTTCAGAGTTTTCATCAGTCAGGAAGTTCTCCTCTCCTTCATATAAAATCCTGTTTCGTTCTCCGTTTACCAAAACATGCTTAATCTCCGGTTTGGGAGCAATAAGATCCTGTGAGACAGCTTCGTAATCATGTTTTACTTTCTCTCTTACATTTTCTTTTTCAACAGCTTTAGTTTCTTCGTCTATCTTTGGAATTGATGGCTGCTGCTGTAATTTACCGTTAATCAGCTGGTAAAGGATTTTTTTATCAGTGGTATAAGCCGCTGTAGTAGATAATTCTTTCTGATAATTTTCTCTGTCAAAAAGATGAACTCCATAAAGGTGAAGTGCACGGATATTCTGAATATACGGGGAAGAATTAATTTCCTCTTTCAAAAGACTTAAATCTTCTGACTGAATAATTTTCGGATTTTTTAATAATTCTAAAACTCTGTTATTCATTACTTTACCAATTAGCTACAATATCGTTAAAAATCTTATTAATAATTCTCTCTGTTACCAGTCTTACCTGTGATGTTTCAATCTGGCTTTGTGACAAATCACTGTTGAAAACGGCTTCATCAGAATAATTTCTTTCAAAGCTCACATCAGGATGAAGTTTGTTTTCGTAACGCACTTTCACGGTGATCGTAAGCTTATTCTGAGACTGTTGAATTGTTCCAGCGCTCGTCTGCTGTGTTGACGAACTAATAGTTGTCGGCGTGATGGCATAATCTATAATCTCTCCTTCAATTAAAATATCCGGATTGGTTTTTGTTCCTTTCAAAGTAGTTCGCTGCAGGAATCTGTTTTGAATGTCCGTCGAAAACTGCTGAGAAAGTGTTGGGTTTACTAAAGCTGCATTATTAGGAAACTCATTGATCTGAACTGTTTTCTCATCTTTCAGAGAAGAGCCGGTAAATGTATAGCAAGAATTGAGCAATCCTACTGATAATATCAAAATAAAAAGATTTGTGAGCTTATTCATTTATTGGTGTTTCGGGTTTAAATATTTTAATCTTCCAGATTATACTGTTTAATCTTACGGTAAAGCGTTCTCTGAGAAATTCCCAGTTCATCTGCTGCTCTGTTTCTTCTTCCGTTGTGCTTTTCTAAAGCTTTCACAATCAGATCTTTTTCATTATTCTGTAGTGAAAGAGATTCCGGTTTATTGTCTTCAATTTCCACGTCTTCAAAATCATCAAAATTATCATCGGAATTAGATATAATTGTAGGATTCTGAATATTATTTTGTCCTGAATTATTATTGTTTTCAAAAAACAAAAGAGAATTCGGATTTGCCGACTGTTGGGTTTCTGAAGTGTAAATTCTGTTGATAAGATTTTTTTCCTGATTACTCAGATCCGAGTTTCCCCTGTTTTTAATCAGTTCCGAAGTTAAGGATTTCAGATCATTAATATCGTTTCTCATATCGAAGAGAATTTTGTACATAATTTCTCTTTCACTTCCAAAATCACTTTGCTTTTGTGTATTTGGCTGATTGACAACCATCGGAAGATGAGCATCCATCGGAATATATTCTGTCAGTTTTTCTACTGATATTTTTCTTTCTCTTTCCACTACGGTCATTTGTTCTACCAAATTTCTCAGCTGGCGTACATTTCCGGGAAAAGTGTAATTTTCGATATAATGAACTGCGCTTGGCTCAAGCTCCAATTCAGGCATTCTGTATTTTTCTGCAAAATCAATGGCAAATTTTCTGAACAGCAGATGAATATCACCTTTCCGCTCTCTCAAAGCAGGCATATCAATCTGAACGGTGTTCAAACGATAGAACAAATCTTCACGAAATCTTCCGTCCTGAATTGCCTTCATCATGTTCACGTTCGTTGCGGCAACAATTCTTACATTCGTTTTCTGAACCTGTGAAGAACCTACTTTCATAAATTCGCCGCTTTCCAAAACACGAAGTAAACGAACCTGCGTCTGCAAAGGAAGTTCTCCTACCTCATCCAGAAAGATCGTTCCGCCATCTGCCACTTCAAAATATCCTTTTCTGGTAGCTGTTGCGCCGGTAAATGCTCCTTTTTCGTGTCCGAAAAGTTCAGAATCGATTGTTCCTTCCGGAATTGCACCGCAATTCACAACAATATAGGGTTGATGTTTTCTTTTTGATTCTGAATGAATGATTTTGGGAATAAATTCTTTCCCGACACCACTTTCTCCGATAACCAAAACGGAAATATCGGTAGGTGCTACTTGTATAGATTTTTCTAATGCACGATTGAGAGCCGGAAAATTTCCGATGATTCCAAAACGGTTTTTTATATTTTGAAGTTCGTTGCTCATAAGTAAATTTTTAGATTATTGATTTAAATATGACTTACATTAATAAGTGTAAATCTGTTAGTTAGTTTAAAAATAATTGGATTTAAATTTAACTTACAACGTCTAAATAATCTTTATTTCTGACTTTTGAAACCTTGGTTTTAAAATATAAAATTTCAGCGAAGAGATTTTCTCTACTATTGTTTTCAAAGTTTTTCAGGAGAAGACTGTGTTTTTCTTTTTCAGAAAAATCTGTTCCCGTTATATTTTGATGAAAATTGTTCTTTTGTTTATTAGGAAAAATTTTACCGATAATATCAATTGCGTACTGCTTTTGATTTATCGTTATCTTATGCACAAGATCTTCTTTTACCCCAATTTCTTGTAAATCTTCACAACCCTGATTTAAAATCCGGTTATAAAGTTCATACAACTGTTTACAGTCTTCACTTTCGGCTGTTCCATTGGAAATTTGTGCCGAAATATTGCTGCAGATTATTACCAACAATACACTTAGGCAATATTTATGAAATTTTTCCATTGTCTGAGTTTAAAATGTTAATAAAATCTTGTTTATGTTATTTTTATAACTTTCAATTTCGTAGAACCTCCTTTCATTACTATCAGTGATTCTCATTAATTTCAAATAGTGAGACCATGAAAGATTGAATTTTACAGACAGTGTCTGGGAAATTGTATTTGAAGAATTCGTCAACAGTGTTGACGAAATTTGTTCAGAATAAGTTTTATAGAAAAATCGCATTCTATCAAGGTTTTCTACTGAGAACCCTTTTCCGAATCTTTCTGTAAAATGTAATGACAAATCTTTAAGAACAGCTTTTCCATATTCTGCTCTGTCTTCCCCATTCTGTTCATCTTCCACAATCATTCTTCCTATTTCATAATAAGTAAGAACGATGGTTTGATTTACTGCGACAGCAACTTTTTTTCTTGCATTATCGAGTAATGAAGAAATATTTTGTAAAAGTTGTGTATTTTGTAAATCTTTCATTCTGAAAGAGTATTCTCAATTTTATGTTAAACTTACTCACTATTGAGATGCATGCAGCCCGACTTGAGTGGAGCTCTTTTTATTTTTCCCAAAAAATAAAAAAGCGGGAACGGAAGGCATACATGAGATAAAAGCGAAGGCTTTAATCGAAAGCTATGAACAAAGTTCTAAGCTGCCCAATAAATTACTTTACCGTTTCCCCTAAAAGTGTGCCCTGTGTATTATCAAAAACAAAAACGTCCACAATGTCACCAATTTTCTGACCTTCCAGTTTATCGAAAACGCAAACCGCATTTTGGGAATTTCTTCCTTTCCATTGGTTTTCGTTCTTTTTGGAAGTTCCTTCAATTAAAATCTGGTGAACTCTTCCTACATAAGATTTCATTCTTTTTCTGGACAGTTCTCCCTGTAAAGCAATGACTTCTGCCAAACGTCTCTGTTTAACGTCTGCCGGAATATTGTCCTCCATCTTTTTGTGAGCAGGAGTTCCCGGTCTTTCTGAATAAGCGAACATATAACCGTAGTCATATTCCACTTCTCTCATTAAGCTTAATGTATCCTGATGATCTTCTTCTGTTTCGTTGCAGAAACCAACGATCATATCCTGAGAGAAAGCCACTTCAGGAACGATTTCTTTTGCTTTTTTAATTAAATCTAAATATTCTTCACGGGTGTGCTGTCGGTTCATGGCTTCCAGCATATTGTTGCTTCCGCTCTGAACCGGAAGGTGAACATATTTACAGATATTATCGTGTTTCGCCATCATTCTGAATACATCAAGACTCATATCCTGCGGATTTGAAGTAGAGAAACGGATTCTCATTTCAGGAACGGCTTTCGCAACCAGATCAAGCAACTGGGCAAAATTTACGGCTGTAGCTTTCTGCATTTCAGATGCTTTGGCAAAATCTTTTTTAGGACCACCTCCATACCAAAGGTAAGAATCTACGTTTTGTCCTAATAAGGTAATTTCTTTATACCCGCTTTCCCAAAGGCTTTTACACTCATCCAGAATAGAATGCGGATCCCGGCTTCTTTCTCGTCCTCTCGTGAAAGGAACGACACAGAACGTACACATATTGTCGCAACCTCTTGTAATAGTTACATAAGCTGTAACGCCATTTCCGCCTAAACGAACCGGATTGATATCTGCATAAGTCTCTTCTTTGGAAAGAATTACGTTGATTGCATCTCTACCGTCCTCAGTTTCTTTTAAAAGATTGGGTAAATCTCTGTATGCATCGGGACCAACCACAAGATCCACCAACTGTTCTTCTTCCAAGAATTTGGTTTTTAATCTTTCTGCCATGCAACCCAAAACACCAACCGTCATATTCGGTTTTTCTTTTTTCAGGTTTTTGAACTGAGACAGACGCATTCTTACGGTCTGCTCGGCTTTTTCACGGATGGAACAGGTATTCAAAAGAATTAAATCTGCTTCTTCAACCTTCAATGTTGTATTGTAACCCTGCTCATTAAGTATGGATGCAACAATTTCAGAGTCAGAGAAATTCATCTGACAACCGTAGCTCTCCAGGAACAGTTTCTTTGAGTTTTCTGCTTTTTCCGCAATGGCGAAAGCTTCTCCCTGTTTTGTTTCGTCTATATATTTTTCCTGCACGATAAATCTTATTTAAATTTAAAGTTTAAGGTTTAGAGAATATACCTTTAAACTCTGAACATAAACTTCAAATCAATTGAATTTGCAAAGATACAAAATATTGTGACAGAATGTCAGGAGTGTTTTTTAATTAACCTTTGAATGTTATTGGAATTCTGAATCTTGAGGACACTGGAATATTTCGAAAAGATTGTGGTTTCCATTTCGTATTAATTTGTTCTATCGATTGGATAATTTTGCTTTTTAAATCTAATCCTAAATTTTGTAGTTTTTCTACAATGATATTATTTAAATCTCCTTCTTTGTTAATGGTAAAATTGACAACAATTTGTAAATCTTTAAGATTAATATTCTGATTTCTTAATTTTTCAAATAGTGCATTTCTAAAAGCAATCGTTCCACCGGGAAACTCAGCATTTTTTATAAGCTTTTCTGGAGTATAGCCTTTCATAAAATTTTTTCCGTAATCAATTGGATAAAATGTTATAGAAAATTTATTTAAATTTCCATCTGCATACCTCCATTTTTTTGATTTATTGATATTATTAAATCCTTTAATAAACCATTGTGTTGCGCAATCATCTAGAATATTCTTGTTGTTTATTCTAGCAATACCTTCGATAATTTCAACTTTTGCCACAAACATTTCAGACATCCTATTATTATATTTTTCAAAACCATTTTTAACTAAAGCATCATTCAAATCAGCATAGAACTGTTCAGAGCCTCCTTCATATCCTTTAATATTATCATCATATAAAACCTGAGTATTAAAAAATGATGTAATAAACAGACCAACTAAAACAAAAAATTTATTCATATCAAAAAAATAGCTATTATATTAACAACAGCTAAAATAGGATTTTTTATTAAAAAGATAAAAGATTAATCTCCATGATCAAAATAATCTGACGTAAAATAAATACTGATTATTTTTTGTGATAGTACAGGCTTCCCATTTCTGACAGCCGGTTTCCATTTCTTCTTTACTTTCTTCATTGCAAACTGCATATCTTCTATGAACATTTCACTGTTTTTAACTTTAGGTAAAACTTTGAGATTGATTACTTTTCCATTTTCATCAACATCAAACGTGAAAACAAATTTACCGTTCACCGCATACAAACCCAAGTCAATATATGCATGAATCATTTTTAAAAACTCTTTCGAAAATGCACCGTCACCTCCCGGAAACTCTGCACTTTTATATGTTACAGAATTTTCAGAGTCTACCCTTGTTTCCTGCGAATAACTTTTAAAGCCTAACAGAAAACATATCATCACAAAGTACTTTATCATCTTTACATATCAGATGACAAAGATGAGAAATTCATTTTTAATTTCATTTCAGATTTTACAGGTTCTCCGTTACACATTGCGGGTGTCCAATTTGTTTTAATTCTTCTTACAACATATTGCATGTCATCAAAAAAAATTTCACTGTTCAGCACCTTTGGATCTCCTGCAATATCAATCACTTTGCCCATCGCATCAATAGTAAGTGTAAAAGTAAAATCGCCCGTTAATGTATAAAAATCGGAATTCAGAAATGTATACATGTATTTTCTCAATATCTCTTTGTATGCGGCTGCTCCACCTTCAAAACTCGCCGGTTTGAAATCGGAACATCCTTTTATGGCAACCTGCATGAAAGGTTCTTTGATATCAATTTTCAGCAAATTTTTATTGTTTTCCATCATAAAAGAATCGTCTCTTTCATCTAAAACCTGAGAATAAGTTAGATTGGCAGTGATTAAGGCTAGTAAAAATGTTAATGTTTTCATGTGCGTAATTTTTAGTATTAATGGAGCTGTATTACATAAAAGCTAATCATTAAATTTCACAGTAAAAATTGAGCCAAAAAAAAGAAACTCCACGACAAAAGTGAAGTTTCCTTTTTTTATTTAAGTTTAAGTTATAAGACTTCAATCTGATTTCTCAGCAAGTCTTCAAACTCGTCTCTTTTTCTGATTAAATGTGCTTTGCCGTCCAAAAATAAAACTTCCGCAGGCTTAAGTCTTGAATTAAAATTAGAACTCATCTCAAAACCATAAGCTCCCGCAGTATGGAAAGCCAAAATATCACCTTCTCTTACCTCATTGAGTTTTCGGTCCCATGCAAAAGTATCGGTTTCACAAATATTTCCTACAACAGTATAAATTCTTTCGGCCCCTTTCGGATTGGATAAATTCTCAATTTCATGGTAAGAATCATAAAACATAGGACGGATCAGATGATTGAATCCTGAGTTTACTCCTACAAAAACGGTTGCAGTGGTCTGTTTGATAACATTTGCTTTTACCAGAAGATATCCGCTCTTTCCCACCAAAAATTTTCCGGGCTCAAACCATAACTCAAATTTTCTTCCGGCTGTTTTGGCATATTCGGAGAGTACTTTTTCTACTTTCTTTCCTAAAGTTTTTACGTCTGTTTCCATTTCACTGTCCTGATAAGGAATTTTGAATCCGCTTCCCATATCAAGATATTTCAGATTCGGAAAATGTTCAGCCAGATCCAGCATAATTTCCAATGCCTGAATGAAAACTTCCGGATCTTTAATCTCACTTCCGGTATGCATATGAAGCCCTTCCACATTTAGATTGGTTGATTTCATCACTCTTTCAATATGACGCATCTGGTGAATGGAAATACCAAATTTTGAATCAATATGTCCTGTAGAAATTTTGTGGTTTCCACCGGCATAAATATGCGGATTGATTCTGACAAAAATCGGATAAGAATTTCCGTATTTGTTCCCGAACTGCTCCAGAATAGAGATATTGTCGATGTTGATGTGAACGCCATACTGCATCGCTTCTTCAATCTCAGCAAGATCTACACAGTTGGGCGTGAAAAGAATTTTTTCTTTTGGAAATCCTGCCTTTAAACCCAATTTTACTTCATTGATGGATACACAATCCAACGAAGCTCCTAAATTTTTGATATACTTTAATATATTGATATTCGTTAAAGCTTTGGCAGCATAAAAAAACTTGGTGTGTTTTAAAAATGACGAAGAAAGTGTTTCGTATTGTGTTTTTATTGAGTCTGCATTGTATACATACAACGGTGTACCAAATTCATTGGCAATTTTAAGTAAATCTTTTGAATTCATAATTTCATTTTTTGACATAAAAAACGACAGATTCTTAAAAAAGAGTCTGCCGCAATACTATATATATTTTATGCAAGGCAAACCTTTTACGTATTCCAAACCTTAGAAAACTTAATAGCTCCCTTTTTTCCGGTTTTATTTTGTTTAAAATTCTGCATTGCTTTGTTTAATTTCTGCAAAAATACTATTTCTTTTTTACATTGAGAAAAAAGGTTCTGAAGAAGCCTCGTTATTTTGGCAGCGGAAGTGTTTCAAAATCACTGCGAAGCAAAGCGAGCTGCAGGTCATTAATAAGATCTGTAACAGGAAGCGGCAGATCAATCTTCAGTTTTGAAATTTTGCTCATCGTCTGAATCTGGGTAAAAAGTTCATAAAAACCATACGAAACAGGCTTTCCGTTTTCTACGATGATAAATAATTTTTCACCAAGCTTTCTGCCCGTTCCTAGCCAAAGTTCGTTTCTTTTTCTGAAATCAATTTTAGATTTAAGATTTTCAGGATCTTTCCATTCTTCAAGAAGCTGAATAAACTGAACAGCTTTTGTACCCTGCGTAAATGCTTTGAATCTGAGAATCGGTTTTTCGGTTTTGTTTAAATTATTTTTCTCTACAATATACTTTTGATTTCTGAAATACAGTCCGAATGGAAACACTTCCCTTTTTTTAATTCCTTTAGAATTTAGAATCAATTTGGCAATGATATCCGAGCCTGTAAGTTCAAAACGAATCTGTTCCACCTCCTGCTGTATTATTTCCCATTTTTTGGATTTGGAATTAAACAGTTTTTTAGAAAACTTATTAATGTCCTGCACATAATCCGAAAAAATAATTTTTCCGTCTCCGTTCTGAAAGTAGACAAATCCTTTTTCGTTAGGCAGATCCTGAGTTAACTCTCTGATTTTGTTGATATAATTCTTAGCATTAGTCTCTTCGTGCTGTTTCTGAATAATTTCGTTTTCTGTATCTTTTGAGATTAAAAGCTTGAACAGTTCTAAAGTAGCTCTTGCGTCACCTTCTGCCCTATGAGCATTAGAAAGCGGAATACCGAGAGATTTAACCAATTTTTGAAGTGAATAACTTACCTCATCAGGAATCAGCTTTTTAGCCAGAGGTATCGTATCTAAAGTATTGATTTTAAAATCATACCCAAGTCGACTGAATGATTGACGGAGCATTCTGTAATCAAAATCAATATTATGACCCACCAATGTGGTATTCTGTGTGATTTCTACAACTCTTTTTGCCAATTCATGAAATTTTGGAGCAGTTTTTACCATTTTTGGAGTAATTCCGGTCAGTTTTTGCACAAAAGGAGTAATATCACTCTCAGGATTTACCAAAGAGATAAACTGGTCTACAATTTTCTGACCATCATAGCGATAAATGGCAATATCTATAATGCATTCTTTTCTGAAACCTGCACCATTACTTTCTATATCTATAATTGAATACATTTATTTCTAATCTTACTTTACAAATTCAGCAATCAAAAACCAAACCTTTTGATCGTCCGCTGTTAAAACGCAATTCTGCTAAAATAATAAAATTCCCCGAAAACTTGCAGCTACCTTCTTTTTCTTCCTCCTAAACCGAGCATTCCTAAAATCGCTTTTGCACCTTCACGCAGCAAAGTATTTGTAAAAGTTCTTCCCTGCCGACTATTTAAAACCTTTTCAAACATTCCCGGTTCTTCTTTTACAGGTTTTGTTTTTTGTGCAGAAGCCGAATTTTCAACAGCCTGCTCCATTCTTTGCACTAAGATTTCGTAGGCAGATTCGCTATCAATCGGTTTTTCATATTTAGCAACCAGTGCAGATCTTGAAACCAGATCTGAAACTTCCGCATCATTCAAAACATCCATTCTGGATTCGGGAGAAATCAAATAAGTATGGACCAAAGGCGTTGGAATTCCTTTTTCATCTAAAGCGGTGATGAAAGCCTCACCAATTCCTAAATTTTGGATGAGTTCTGAAGCATTATAAAATTCCGTTGAAGGATAATTTTCAACTGCTTTTGAAATTTCTTTTTTATCTTTTGCCGTAAAACCTCTCAATGCATGCTGAATCTTTAAACCTAACTGAGAAAGCACATTTTCCGGTACATCTCCAGGAATCTGAGTGATAAAATAAATCCCGACACCTTTAGAACGGATCAATTTCACCATCGTTTCAATTTGTGAAACTAAAGCTTTGGAAGATTCATCAAAAATCAGATGCGCTTCATCAATGAAAAGAACCAGTTTAGGTTTTCCGCTGTCGCCTTCTTCCGGAAACGTCATATAGATTTCAGCAAAAAGCGACAGCATAAACGTAGAAAACAATTGCGGTTTACTTTGAATATCTGCAACCCGTAAAATATTAACAACGCCTTTTCCATCTCGTGTTTCCAGTAAATCATGAACATCAAAACTCAGCTCTCCAAAAAAATCTGATGCTCCCTGTTGTTCCAAAGCAACGATGGATCTCAAAATTGCACCTAAAGATGCAGAGGCAATAGAGCCGTAATTGGCTGACAATTCTGCTTTTCCCTGCGGATTATCTGTAACATATTGCAGAACTTTCTTGAGGTCATTTAAGTCTATTAAAGGCAAGCCTTTATCATCACAATATTTGAAAACAATCGACATGATACTTTGCTGGGTATCATTCAGTTCTAAAATCTTGCTTAATAAAACAGGACCAAACTCAGTAACTGTAGCACGTAATTTCACACCTTTTCCGCCGGAAATACTCATCAGTTCTACCGGAAAAGCCTGCGGATTGTAAGAAAGTTGTGTTTTTGCGTATCGCTCTTCAATAACAGAATTCATTTTTCCGGCTTCTGCAATACCCGAAAAATCCCCTTTAATATCTAAAACTAAAGACGGAACTCCTGCATGCGAAAGCTGCTCTGCAAAAACCTGAAGTGTTTTTGTTTTTCCGGTTCCTGTAGCTCCGGCAATAAGACCATGACGGTTGATTGTTTTTAAAGGAATGGTAACATTCACTTCCGTCACGACATTGCCATCCAACATTCCTTTGCCTAAAATGATATGTTCCCCTTTCGGAGTATATCTTGCAGTAAGTTCATCAATAAATTTTGTTTTGTCTCTCATTTGATTTTTTTAACATCTAAAGATAAAGTTTTTTGTAAAAAGTTTTAATAATCTCTTTTAGTTATTAGACTACACCACCACTTTAATAAAATAAATTTAATTTAGCAGTCAGAATACCTTAATTATGTTTAGAAAGAGTCTGTTTTTTTCCTTTTGTTTTATTTCAGTTATTATTTTCTCACAGCAAAATCAAAAACCCGTTGATCTTAAAGTAAAAGAAGACTTTACCCATCAATGGACAAAAACCGTTTTCCCGAAACTATGGGCAGGCTTTGAGAGAGAAACAGTGCGATCATACGATTCTAAAAACAAAAATATGGGAATCAGTTATGTACAAAAACAATCTAAGAAAAATAAAACCGTCCTTACCATTTACATTTATCCGAAAGAAGAAATTAATAATCAGACTCTTAGAGATGAGTTTTTGAGCTATTGGGTTGCCATTAATAAAAACTCACAAACCCATGTTGAGATGAAACCTTTATTCGGAAAAATTTCGGGTGATCAACTCAATGTACATTATATTTATTCACTGTTCAAAAATTCAATGGTTGAAGCCGACTTCTTCAATGGAATAAGACCTGTTGAAAAAAACTCTCTACTTGCAATCTATGAAAGTGGCGGATGGACATTTAAAATAAGAGTCTCAAGCGACAAAATGACCAACGAACAATTACTTGATCTGAAACAAAAAACAGAAAGCTATTTCAGTGTTTTGGATATTGCCGCAACAAAAACATTACCGGTGAACGATTCTCCGGACATTCTCTTTTCTCCTATCGTTAAAAGAGATTCTATGATGACGAAAGCAACCCTCGTCGCTGCAGAAGCCAAAATAGAATGGCTGAAAAAAAACCTGGATATAAAAGATATTTTAACAGGCTTTAATGATATGCAAATTGAATCTGAAGTTTATGCTACAGAAAAGATGCTGGAATTTTACAAAACAAACAAAAACAATTGGGAACAAACTCCTGAAACAAAAAAATATTTTGAAGATCTGATTGTAATTTCTGATAATAAACTCATTAAACATTACCTCTATAACAGAAACATGGGAGTAATTGATTATCCTGAAGGTGAGACTTATAAAACATCCTATATAGAGTTTAAAAAAAAACCATACGATTTCTGAGGAGCTAGATGACACCTACTACAAATTATTCTATGATTTAAACTAAATGAAACTTTATAGATTTATTCTATCATAACAGATATTCATTTTACTGGCTTTTTAGAAAATAATATCCGATTTTTGTACATTAAAGACAAATTATCAATCCCAAATGAAAATTGAGCAAATATATACAGGCTGTTTAGCACAAGGTGCATATTATATCGTATCAGAAAATGAAGCAGCAATTATAGATCCATTGAGAGAGGTAAAGCCTTATCTGGAACGATTAGAAAAAGATAATGTCACTTTAAAATATATATTTGAAACTCACTTTCATGCAGATTTCGTCTCGGGTCATTTGGATTTAGGTAAAAAAACAAATGCTTCTATCGTGTACGGTCCCACTGCAGAACCTCAGTTTGAGGCAATCATTGCAAAAGATGGTCAAATTTTTGAAATTGGAAAAATCAAAATAAAGACTCTTCACACGCCCGGTCACACTATGGAAAGCACAACGTATCTTTTAATTGACGAAAATGGTATCGAAACTGCTATTTTTACCGGAGATACTTTATTTTTAGGTGACGTTGGAAGACCTGATCTTGCCCAGAAAGCAACCAATCTTACGCAAGAAGATTTGGCGGGAATTCTTTATGACAGTTTACAGTCGAAAATCATGCCTTTGGATGACAGCATTACTGTTTATCCGGCACATGGAGCCGGATCTGCCTGTGGAAAAAATATGCAGAAAGAAACTGTTGATATTCTTGGAAATCAGAAAAAAACAAACTACGCACTCAATCAGCCGGATAAAGAATCTTTTATAAGAGAAGTCTTGGATGGGTTAACTGCTCCTCCGAAATATTTCGGGATGAATGTTGCACTTAATAAAGGTGGTTACGAAAGTCTGGAAGTTGTCATGAATAAAGGGCTTAACCCTATTTCTGTTGAAGACTTTGAAAGCTTTGCAGAAGAAACTGGTGCCTTAATTTTAGACACCCGAAATCCAGCAGATTTTCACAAAGGTTTTATTCCCAATTCGATCAATATAGGTCTAAAAGGAGACTTTGCACCTTGGGTAGGAACATTGGTAGTAGATGTACAGCAACCTATCATATTAGTTTCTGATGAAGGAACTGAAGAAGAAGTAATTATGCGATTGAGCAGAGTTGGCTTCGACAATGTTTTGGGATATCTGAAAGGAGGATTTGATGCATGGAAAAAATCCAGCAAAGAAATTGACGAAGTAAAAAGGATTTCTCCTGCTGAATTTGCTGAACAGTTTACTGCAAATTCAAAAGTAATTGATGTAAGAAAAATTTCAGAATATTCCGCAGAACATATTGACAATGCGTATAACAGACCTCTAGATATCATCAGCGAATGGGTTTCTGCGATTGATGATTCTGAACATTTCTTTTTACACTGTGCGGGAGGCTACCGCAGCATGATCGCAGCCAGTATTCTTAACTCTCATGGAATCAGAAATTTCACGGAAATAGAAGGAGGATTCAACGGAATAAAAAAAACAGAAAAACTTCCGGTTTCGGATTTTGTTTGTCAGTCTAAAGTCCTTTAAATTTGATCTAAATGTCTAAAAAATTTCAGGAAGTTATCAACTCTGAACGTCCGGTTCTTATTGACTTTTTCGCAACATGGTGTCAGCCTTGTAAAGTACAGTCTTCAGTTTTGACAAAAGTAAAAGAAAATGTAGGAGAGTCTGCAAGAATTATGATGTTGGATGTAGACCAATACCCAGATATTGCAGCTCAGGTAGGCGTAAGAGGAGTTCCAACCTTAGCTGTTTTCAAAAACGGTGAATTGCTGTACAAGCAAAGCGGAGTACATGATGTGAATACACTGACTGATCTTTTAAAGCAGTTTTCAGAATCAATTTAACCTAAATATAAAAAGCAAAAGCATCCATTTTCGGATGCTTTATTTTTGTGTATAAATTATTCAATTCTACTTTTCCCAAACCAATGCGCTTGCTCCTAAAATTGCAGCATCAGCCTCATCAAGTTCACTAAAGACAAGTTTTACTTTATTTCTGAAGATAGGAAGAAGATTTCTTTCCATGTGGAGCTTTGCAGGCTTTAAAATAAAATCTCCTGCTTTAATAACGCCTCCGAACAAGAGTATTGCCTGCGGTGATGAAAACATAACAAAATTTGCCAAAGCTTCTCCTAACTTCTGACCTGTATATCTGAATACTTCAATAGCGACAGCGTCTCCTTTTTCTGCACATTCGTAAACTGTTTTAGAATTAATGGCATCTTCAGGATAGCTATTGAGCATAGAATCTGGAAATTCTGCTCTCATTTTTTTAGCGGTAATAGAAATTCCTGTTGCAGAAGCATACGCTTCAAGACTGCCTTCAGAGCCTGTACTCCAATGTTTTCTTCCTCCCGGCTTTACAATGGTATGTCCTAACTCTCCGGCAAAACCATCATGTCCGTAGATAAGATTACCTCCCGAAACAATTCCGCTTCCTACACCGGTTCCTAAAGTAATCATGATAAAATCTTTCATCCCACGTGCAGCTCCGTACATCATCTCTCCCAGAGCAGCAGCATTGGCATCATTGGTCATTTTACAAGGACTTCCAAATTTTGCAGACATCAATTCAGCAAAATTTATCACTCCTTTCCATGGAAGATTGGGTGCGTGTTCGATTGTTCCGGTGTAATAGTTTGCATTCGGTGCGCCTACTCCGATACCTTCCATTATTTTCCCGTCACAATGCTTATCTATCAATGGCTTAATGGTTTCGTATAAAGCATCCACAAAAGCTTCTGCTGTCTCATACTGATCGGTAGAGATAGAACCTTTAACTATAATTTCACCTCTGTGATTAACCAATCCGAACTTGGTATTTGTTCCACCAATATCTATCCCTAATGCAACCTGTTTTGACAAATCTATTACTGACATTTTTATTATTGTATAATTTAGAAGCAATAAATTTATAAAAAAGATTGATTTAATCTTTATTAATAGAAATAATTCTTTATTTTTTGAATGATATTACAGCTTTTTTCTGCTTTTTCCTCCTACCCCACCAAATCAGAAAACCTGTTACAGGCAAGGATGCACACATAAGACTTACAACAAATGCGATAATCTTGGTAGGAAGTCCCAAAATAGAACCTACATGAACATCGTAATTGGCAGCAAGTGCTTTTTCACCAAGATTTTTGTCATCATGATCATGTGTGTGAAGAAGCTCACCTGAGTTTTCATCAAAAATAAGGCTGCTGTTTTTATGATAAGAATAGGAAAGATGTTTCACAAAAACTGAAAAATTAGGATGCTCATGATCATCCATATGCGGATGTCCCAAATCAATAGAATATCCATAAGAATCGGGATATTTTTGTTCTACAGTTGCCATTACTTTATCTAGAGTTGTCTCATTACGCATTTCGATAGGAGCTTTTGTAGTAATATGAGAAAAGTCCGGGTAAACAGTATTTCCGCCGGAAAAAACTACGTATATCATAGTCTGAACTACAAAAAAAGCATAAAAAAGCCCTGTAATGGCAAAAATTAATCCAAAAACGGATGTATAAAAACCTAAAACGTTGTGTAAATCATAATTTTTTCTTTTCCAGCTTTTAACATTTTTCCAGTTAAATGAAAATCTTTGCTTGCGGGCTGCTCTGTTTTTTGGCCACCACAGAATAATTCCTGAAATCAGCATAATGATAAAAATGATGACCGGTATTCCCACAACATATTTTCCCCAATCCTGTTTGAGTAAAAAACTCCAGTGAATCATTTTGACGATCTGAAAGAAGCCGTTTTTCTCATCATAAACCCGAAGAACATCACCTGTATATGGATTTACATAGGCTACTTTGAAAATAGGAAACTCATCAAAATAGTTCCAGGTTCCTTCCGTATCATGCTCATACCAGTAAAACTGATAAGACATTTTTTTATCAATCGGAACATTTACCCAATGAATCTTATATTTTTCCGGAACCTGAGTTTCTACAGCTTTTTCTAAAACACGAATAGGAAGAGTCTGCTTTTGCTCAATATTTTTTTCGTTATGATAAACAACATCTTTACGGGTATAGTTTTCTATTTCGTCTTTAAAGACGTATAAAGCTCCTGTCACCGAAACAACAAATATAATAAGCCCGATAGAAAGTCCGAACCAGAGATGCAGCTTTCCCGTCCATTTCTTGAAAAGTGTCGGCTTCTTTTTTTGATGATGATGTTTTTTTCTCATTTCTACTATTGAATTAAACGCACAAAGCCAAGCTGTAAAAAGCCTGGCTCAGAATCTATTTTATAAAAAACTTCTTTTACTCAAAGTATTTTTGTTCTAAAATTTATAATTTAAACTTAGAGATAATGTTCTTAGTCTTTGCGGAGTTACTGTAGACCATCCTGTAAAGTATTTTTTATTGGCAATATTGTCCAGTTTCATTATTACTGAATATTTTTCAGCATTATAAGACAATGCCGCATTGAAAACAGCATAACTAGGAATTGCAAAAGTACCGACTGCCGCTCTGTTTAATGTATATAATTCGCTTGCAGAATTGGCTCCAAAACCAATTCCTACATTTTTCAGAACTCCCTGCTGGATTTTATAGTTAGTCCAAAAATTAAAAATATTTCTTGGTCCAGCTTCTTCAGGTCTGTACCCTACATAAGTATCATCTCCTGCAACCACTTTGCTGTCATTTGAACTGAATCCTGCAATAACATTTAATCCTTCAATCGGGCTACCAACAACACTTATTTCGAAACCTTTACTTTCTACCTCTCCTCCCTGACTTACATCAGGACCTGTTCCCATCAATTTGTTTTTAACTTTAATATCGTAGTAACTCGCTGTAATAGATAGTTTATCTTTGATTAAGCTTGCTTTAGTCCCTACTTCCCACTGATTCGCCTGTTCCGGAGTAAAATAGCGGACTTCCTGTCCGGTAACATTTCCGGTTTGATCTGTAAACTGAACCAGTTGCGGCTCAACATTCTGGAATCCGTTCATGTAGTTTGCAAAAACTGAAACCTTATCTTTTATCGGCTGATAAACCAATCCTAATTTTGGAGACAAAGTGGTAGTTGGCTCAGATTCTTCCGTAGCAAATGCTGTAGGGTTTCCTGTAAAATGATCAAGTCTTAAACTTAACATTGCAGATAAGTTAGGAAGTATATTCACAACGTCTGAAACATAAGCACTGTAAATCTGTGCCGTCATTGTATTTATTTCCTGATTGGTTCCTGCAAGTGCATTATCTACAGCAGATTTATTTAAGTTTTGAAAAGACGTATCGGTTTGGTTTATTAAAGAAATTGTTCCAAATCCTGTCCAGCCCGTTCCTCCAATCAAAAATTCTCTTTGCAAGTAATCTAATCCGAATAAAAGTTTGTTTTTTACGCTTCCGATATTGAAGTTTCCTACAAAATTCTGCTGAATTCCTGTTGTATTGGTTTCTCCGTAAGCCTTCGTGATAAATCTTGTAAACTCATTCCCGTTGGAAGAATCCCATAAATATTGGTAGTAACCATCTGTTTTAGTATTTCCTCTGGAAAGTATGGTACTTGACGTCCAGTTATCGGATATTTTATATTGAGCCTGTGCCTGAATATTGAAAGTAGAGTTTTTGATATTCAGATCATTTGAAGTATACGATTTTTTGTAATTCTGCTCAAATACATCAATAGAATTAAATGATAACGGACTGTATCTGCTTAAGAAAATCATGGGAGCATTGGCTGCATCAGATTTTTTAATCTCAGTATTGATAAAGAAAGTAAGTCTATCATTAGCAATAAACTTCAAGGAAGGATTTACATAAATTGATTCGCTGTATCCTGCATCCTGAAAAGAATTTTGTTTTTGGTAAGCTGCATTTACTCTTGCAAACATATTTTTTGCAACGGGAGCATTCACATCTGCTGTTACACGATTCAGACCATAAGTTCCGGTAACGTAGCCTACTTCTCCCCCGAAATAATGATACGGTTTTTTAGTAATAACATTCAGAAGACCGCCATAAGAAATTACGCTTCCGCCGTACAATGTACCTGAAGGTCCTTTTATAGCTTCAATTATTTCAATTCCGGCAGGATCTAATGTTCCGTTATTAAAAGCAGGCATTCCATTGATAAGGTTGGGTTGTAAAGAAAATCCCCTCATTGAATAAAATTCTCCTCCGTCGTTGCCTCTTCCTGTAGACTCCCAAAGCCTTGTAATTCCGGTAACATTCTTCAAAGCATCATTAAAGTTGGTCACCACCTGCTCTTTGATTACATTTTTATTTACAGTATTGTAAACCTGCGGATTCTCAATATCTTTCAAAGGCATTTTGTTGGCAGACTGGCTGTCTTTTGACAAATATCCGGTAACAACTACTTCATCAATACTCTTTGCATTAACAGAATCTTTTTCCTGTGCAGTTGCTGCAACTGTACCCAAAATAGATACGCACACCAAAACTTTCTTCATAATATTAAAAACTTTTTGCAAATATATTGTTTTTAATTATTCTAAATTAATCAATTGGGTGATTTTTGTCAGCTTGTTAAGATTTATTCCAAATAAAAAGTCCTGTCGGATAATCAACAGGACTTTTCTATTTTAAAAAATTAAATCTTACGCAGGAATTTCTCCTCTGTATAAGAAAGAAATGATTTCTTTATTCATTTTATCTACCATTTCACTGAAAAGATGGAAAGATTCCTGTTTGTAAATTACCAAAGGATCTTTCTGCTCATAAACCGCACCTTGAGAAGATCTTCTTAAATCGTCCATCTCACGAAGGTGAAGTTTCCAGTTTTCATCAATAATGGATAAAGTAATATTCTTTTCAAAATCATTAATCAAGCTGTCACATTGTGTTTCATAAGCTTCTTTCAGATCAGTAACAATAGTTAATGTCTTTGTTCCATCTGTAAAAGGAACCTGAATCATTTTGAACATAGAACCCTGATTCTGGTATACATTTTCTATAATCGGGAATGATTTCTCTTTCAGAAGATTAAGCTTCATATTATAATCTTCCTGAGCAGCTTTAAAAAGAATATTGGTAAGCTCAGGAATTTGTTTTGATTTAAAATCATTTTCAGAAACCGGAGATTCCATTGTGAAATTCTTAATGACTTCAAACTCAAAATCTTTATAATTTCCGGATACTTTCCCTTTAGAAACTATAGAGTTTGCCACATCAAAAATCATGTTGGTAATATCGTATTTCAAATGATCTCCGAATAATGCATTCTTTCTTCTCTTGTAGATTACGTCACGCTGCTTATTCATCACATCATCATACTCCAACAATCTTTTTCTTACTCCGAAGTTGTTTTCTTCTACTTTTTTCTGCGCTCTTTCGATAGATTTAGAAATCATAGAATGCTGAATTACCTCACCTTCTTTATGCCCCATTCTATCCATCATTTTGGCAATTCTTTCAGAACCGAATAAACGCATCAGATTATCTTCCAAAGAAACATAAAACTGTGAGCTTCCAGGATCTCCCTGTCTTCCTGCTCTACCTCTCAGCTGTCTGTCAACACGTCTGGAATCATGTCTTTCTGTCCCGATAATTGCTAAACCTCCTGCCTCTTTTACTTCTTTAGAAAGCTTAATATCGGTACCACGACCCGCCATATTGGTTGCAATGGTTACCACTCCGGGTTGTCCTGCTCCAGCTACAATTTCCGCTTCTTTTTTGTGAAGTTTCGCATTCAAAACCTGATGCTGAATTTTTCTAAGCTGTAGTGCCTTTGACAATAACTGTGAAATCTCAACCGAAGTTGTACCCACCAAAACAGGTCTTCCTGCTGCGGTAAGTCTTTCTATTTCTTCAATTACTGCATTGTATTTTTCACGATTGGTTTTATACACCAAATCCTGTTTATCATGTCTCTGAATTGGTCTGTTGGTAGGGATTACCACTACATCCAGCTTATAAATTTGCCACAATTCTCCCGCTTCAGTTTCTGCTGTACCCGTCATCCCCGCCAATTTGTTGTACATACGGAAGTAATTCTGAAGGGTAACTGTTGCAAAAGTTTGAGTAGCTGCTTCAATTTTTACATTTTCTTTAGCCTCAATTGCCTGGTGAAGACCATCTGAATAACGTCTTCCTTCCATGATACGACCTGTCTGTTCGTCAACGATTTTTACTTCCCCGTCAATAACGACATATTCGTCATCTTTCTCAAATAAAGTATATGCCTTCAACAACTGGCTCATCGTATGCACACGCTCAGATTTCTCGGCAAATTCTGAAAAAAGTTTTTCTTTAGCTTCAAATTCTTCTTCTTTAGATAAATTTTTAGCTTCAACTTCTGCAATTTCTGTCCCGATATCCGGAAGTACGAAAAAGTTAGGATCCGAATTCCCCTGAGACATGTATTCAACCCCTTTATCGGTCAAATCCACCTGATTATTCTTTTCTTCAATCACGAAGTAAAGATCTTTATCTACAATCGGCATATCACGGTTGTTATCCTGCATATACTGCGCTTCTACTTTCTGAAGCAATGCACGGTTTCCGCTCTCCGATAAAAATTTAATTAACTGTCTGTTTTTTGGAAGACCTCTGTAAGCCTGAAGCAATTTGAAACCACCTTCTTTGGTGTTACCTGCGGCAATTAATTTTTTTGCTTCGTTAAAAATTGCAGAAACTGTTTTTTTCTGAACCTCAACGATTCTGTCGATAGAAGGTTTTAAAACATCAAATTCCTGTCTGTCTCCTTGCGGCACAGGACCGGAAATAATTAACGGTGTTCTTGCATCATCCACCAATACGGAGTCAACCTCATCAACTATGGCAAAATTCAACTCTCTCTGAACCAATTCAGTAGGTGAAGTCACCATATTATCTCTAAGGTAGTCAAAACCGAACTCATTATTGGTTCCGTAAGTAATATCCGAATTGTATGCTTTTCTTCTTCCGTCAGAATTTGGCTGATGGTTGTCAATACAGTCGATAGACATCCCGTGGAACTGATACAATGGTCCCATCCATGCCGAGTCTCTTTTTGCAAGATAATCGTTAACGGTTACTACGTGTACCCCTCTTTCCGGAAGCGCATTTAAGTAAATCGGAAGTGTTCCTACTAACGTTTTACCTTCACCCGTTGCCATTTCGGCAATTTTTCCGCTGTGAAGAATTACCCCGCCAATAAACTGAACATCATAATGCACCATGTCCCATACTACAGGAGTTCCTGCAGCGTTCCATGAATTTTTCCATACAGCCTGGTCGCCCTGAATTTCGATGAAATCTTTTCCTGCAGCCGCCAATTGTCTGTCCCAATCTGTCGCTGTTACACGGATCTCACCATTCTGAGCCCATCTTCTGGATGTTTCTTTAATTAAAGCAAAAGCTTCCGGCAATACCTGAGCCAGTACTTTTTCTTCAATTTCGTAAGAATCTTTCTTTAAAGTCTCGATTCTAGAAAAAAGAGCTTCTTTTTCATCTACATTCTTGGAGTTTTTGATCTGCTCTTTAATTTGTTCTATCTGCGCCGAGATGCTGTTTGTTGCCTCTTTTATTTTAGATTTAAACTCCGCAGTTTTCTCTCTCAAACCATCATCAGACAATTGCTGAATCGTTGGTTCAACGGCTTTGATTTTTGTTACAACTTTTTTTACTTCTTTTAGGTCCTGCGCTTTTTTGTCTCCCAAAAACCCTTTAAGAACTTTGTTTAAAAAACTCATAAATTTTTGCTTTATGCTTTAAGCGAAAATGCTTTAAGCGTTTTAATAACACTTAACGTGTAAATTGATATGTAGAAAAGGCAAAAAAGCTTTAAGCGTGATGCCTAAAGCTTAGGTGCTTATTAATATTCGTCTTCGTTCCAAAGATAATCTTCATCTGTAGGATAATCGCTCCAGATTTCATCAATTGCATCGTAGATTTCGCCTTCGTCCTCAATTGCCTGAAGGTTTTCCACTACTTCCATTGGTGCACCAGTTCTGATCGCATAGTCGATAAGTTCTGCTTTTGTCATCGGCCAAGGTGCGTCGCTTAAATAAGAAGCTAATTCTAATGTCCAGTACATAATTTTTATTTTTTTTGCAAAAGTATAAAAATAGGTTATATTATAAACTTTTTTATGACTTGATTTTCAATTCTTTTAATAAAATATTTATTGCTGAAAACTTTAAAGTATTGCAACCAAAGTTTTTTCGGCGTATTGCTGTCATTTTCTCAAAAACCATTCCACAAATTTTTTTATGCCATTTTGGAAGTTTGTGGCAGGATGATAGTCTATTAAGCGTCTTGCTTTTGCTATATCTGCATTGGTTTTCAATACATCACCCGGTTGTAATGGCAGATTTTTCCGGATGGCAGTTTTACCAAGATTTTTTTCAATTTCAGAAAGCATTTCAGATAATGTAATAACTTCGTTTTCTCCCAAATTAATGATCTCGTAAACATCTGAATTATTTTCAAGATAAGAGGCAGACTTTAAAATCCCATCAATAATATCATCAATATACGTATAGTCTCTTGCCGTATTGCCATCACCATAGAAGGGAATTTCTTTGTCTTCAGAAATTAATTTAGTGAATTTGCAAATGGCAAGATCGGGTCTTTGTCTCGGTCCGTACACGGTAAAGAACCTTAATTGAATCATATCAATTTTATATAAATCATGGTACACATGACCTAAAATCTCTACACATTTTTTGGTTGCAGCATAAGGCGATATAGGATTATCTACATTATCGTTTTCAGAGAAAGGAACTTTCTGGTTGTTTCCATAAACGCTGGATGAAGATGCACAGACAATTTTTTTAACGTGAAACTGACAGCAAAGTTCCAGAAGATTCATCGTTCCGCGGACATTTACTTCTTCATATTCCAGAGGTCTTTCAATAGAAGGGCGGACTCCGGCAAGAGCAGCCAGATGAATTACCATATCTATTGTATTTTCACTGAAAATTTTTTCCAGCCCAGATTTATCCCGGATGTCCTGAAAAAACAACTGATACTGTGGGGATTTTGTAAGGGCAGAAAGTCTTTCGATATCTTTTTTCTTATCTGCAAATTCAAATTGCTGAATTATGTTTAAAGACTCCAAAGTATTTTCGATTTTTATTTTATAATCATAAAAATCATCAAAATTGTCAACATTAATGACAGAATGTCCTTTTTTTAATAAATTTTCTATAAGATGGGAACCTATGAAACCGCTTCCTCCGGTAACGAGATATATCATTTGCTGTTTTATATTATTGTTTTGTATCAATAAAATTCTGTTCTTCTTTAGAGAGCAATGTGCTAGTTTCATTGATCTTTTTATCGGGAATATTTTCTACAAAAGGCTTGGAGAGATCTATTTTTTCTTTTAAACCTCTTTTATTTCCTTCAACGAAATTTTCCAGCTTTATTTCCTGATAAGCAGCAAATGGTATTTTTCTGTTTTTAAATTCACAATACCCTTCTCCTGTAACTGTAATAAGTGATGGCAAATACTTGTTGTTTCTTTTGTAAAAGTCAAAAAACACGTTTGCCTTAGTCGTATTACTATTGTAAAGTTCGCCGTTTTTTGCTGTTTTTTCTGTTTCAACATTGTTTTGATCAATATCCACCTGCATATTTACAATTGCACGGTCATTTTTATTATACGTTATAAAGCCGGCAAATTTCACTCCTAATTTCTCATTTTTTTCAGTTTCAAAACGGAGTTTCTGAATACCTGCATTTTCGTATAGTAATGAAGTTTTTATTTTTGTATCCTTAAAAACATTCAGCATTCCCACAATCTGACGATTCATGAAGAAAGTTCCTACAAAATCTTCCGGTTGTAAATTCGGAACAGATTGAAAAGGATATTTTTCGTCCAGCTTTATTGTTTTGTAATATCTAATATTATTAAGACCAATATTGAAAAAGCTGTCGGCGTCTTTCGATGCACTGAAGTTAAAAAAATTAAATTTAGTCCAAATATTAACATCTGCTACCAAAAGATGTGAAATTTTTTCATCAACGAATGACTTTTGTTTTATGGTTCCTGAATAAAGTGAAGGGTTTGAATAATAAACTGTTTTGTAATTATCAATTAAGTCTTGGAATAGTTTTTTTAAATCAATATTTGTAATTGTTACCTCTTCAATTTCTTTAAAAAGAGGTTTTAGAAAAATTTGAGCGGAAATGCCGGTTTTTTTATTTTCATAAAGAGGTGCAGAAATTTCAATCTCTTTAATATTTTCAGGAATTAAAACCTTACCATCTTCATTGGTATAATAAACTCTTGTTTCTGTAAGAATTTTAGCATTAGGAACAGGCTTATTTTCTTCAGAATCAAAAACTGAAACTGTTTTCAAAGATTGAGCTTTGAAAATTAATGTACATAAAATAAAGAACAGGTAAAGTGTATTTTTCATAAGTGTTTGAAGAATCACAAATTTATAAAAATTAAGTTGACCGAGTATATATCAGTATTTTTAATTTCAAAAAATAACAATGGCAAATGTATCTAACATAACGTGGATTTTGTTTCATGCTTTAAGCTCAGGTCACACGGGAATTCATGTTCAAAGAAAACTCTTCCGCAAAAATACTGCATGTAAGGATTCATAATCCATGCTAAGCTAAGGGTTTCATCGCCCAAATTGTACAGGTGCTTCAAAAGAATACAGCCTACCATAAACCGAATCGGATGACTTGCATTGCCTACTTTAGAATACAATGGAGAATATTCTTTCTCGAAATAATCCCAATCAATTTTTTCTGAAAGCAATACAAGTTCGTGCTTGTTATCAATAAAATCCACCAACATCGGGCGAAATAATTCTGGCAGTTTTTCTGGATTTTTTCCTAACATATTTGCAAGGTTTTAAAGCTCTAAAATACAAAAACCTGCAAGAAAAAACAAATGAATTAATATTTAAAATACTAATATTCAATATGTTAAATATATTTTAAGGAGTAACTAATTATACGTTCTTATATCTCGGCAAAGCCTATGCAGGATTACAAGATAAAAAAAAGCAACCCTTGTTACAGAGTGCTTTTTGCGTTTATTTACTTTGTGGTCACAAGCAAGATGCTTGCGCCAGCATGGGAGATTATCTAACTATTAATTTTTCTGTAGTTTCTGTTTTTTCAGAAATAATTTTTACAATATAATTTCCTTTTGTAAGATTAGCACTTACATTCAAAGTGCTATTTTTTGGTGTTGTCGTGGTTTGGTAAACCATTCTTCCAGCCATATCAAGAATAGTAACATGTACAGTTTTGAAAGATGCTTCTGCAAATTTTATACTAAATTCACCATCATTTGATGGGTTTGGATAGATAGAAATCGTATTGTTTTTGATATTGCTATTTTCTACTGCTAATGTGCTAACTAAATTGATATTATCAATAAAAGTGCTATTGCCATATCCGTTGATATTAATAAATCTTATTTGAACAACCTGTCCTAAATAACTTGAAAGATTAATAGTTTCTGATCGCCAGTGTGTGGCTAAACTTGGTGTCCAGATTGAAGTAACATAACTTGGCATAGTAGATAAAGTAAGACCATCTTTAAAATAGATACTTGAGTAAGTTAAACCACAATCTGTAGAAATTTCTACTCTCAAACCATCCGATGATGTAGCACTATATTGTGCTTTAGCAAGATGAAAATTTAAATTAGCGGAACTTACATTTGTTAAATCATAAATTTTCGATTGAATTATATCTAATTGTAAAGGAGCATTGTAACTGTAATTATTTATATATGCTACTTTAGAATTTGCACCATTAATACCTATAACATTGGTTCTTTCAACCCAAGTAGTATTATTATCTGCATTTATTATAGACCAAGATTGAGGCGGAAAAGTAGTTTCAAAATCTTCTGTAATATTAATTGGAGCGGCTTGTGTTGTAGCGTAAAAATTCAATTGTTTGTTGTTATTAAGTGTGTTTAAATCTCCTGAATTAAGAACAGAAACGGTTAATTGATAATTACCATCAACTGATAACGAAACTGGCGTTGTAAATTGAAAATTCATTTGCTGACCAGGATTTAATGTTCCATTATAAATTTGATCCACTGGTGTTTGGCCGTTTATTTGATAACGCATTAAAAAATTTGATTGAGGACTTGTACCCGAATTTATTACACTTGCTGATATAATTACAGGTGAAGTATTACAAACAAAATTAAAATCACTTGCAACATTGTTAATTGCATTTAAATTTAAATCATTAGAAAAAGAACAATTTAACAATCCACCAGCGTAATAAAGTGCATTTGTTCTTCTTGATTTCCAACCTAACGAATTATTTTTTGCAACAATTGCATACCAAATGGGGTCATTAGGATTAGTAATTGGAATAGTTATGGAGTTTGTTGTTGTAGTCCCAACAATTTCCATGTATTTTATTCCTAATTTATATAGTTCATATTCTTCAGCTCCAACTAAAGCATTCCATGAAAAACTTGCTGAATTGGGGCATACTTGAGTAATCTGCAAACCAGTTGCCATATTTGCAATTGAAAAGGGATTTACGCTTTGGCTTTGTATGCTTCCGCTTGTAATTCTAATTTTCGCACTGCCTGTAATAGTTGATGGAACCGTCCATGAATAAAGTTTTACACTGTTATTAACCGTAGCAATTGGATTCCAACTTAAACCATTATCTGTAGTATATTCTAAAACAAAGTTTTGAGTGTTATTTGTTGAATCCCAATGAATTGTTTCACTAGTTCCTGGAACAAACTTTTCGCCCCCATTTGGATACGTAATTACTAATTTGTCTGTTATTATTTCATAAACTATGAAATATTGTTGTGGTCCTACAGGTACATTAAAACCAGTAACTTCTAAAGTATAGTTTCCAGAAGGAGGATTATTAATCAATACTTGCTCCATATTGTTTAGTCTATCAATCCCGTTTGTTGCTGGAGTATTTAAGTTTACTGCATTTGGAGTAGGATCAAGTTTCCATGGTAAGAAAGAGTTATTGGCAGGATTTTTTACAATAAGATCCAAGTCATTTACCAATGCACTAGTTGCACCAGCCGTAGCTGCAGGGTCATTCCAATAAAGCATAAATCGAACTTGAGAAGTGTTTGCAGGTACATTTATAGTATGTGAATTTAGTACACCTTGCGAAACAGTAGCATTAAAATATCTATTGTCTTGAATAAGTTTTCCTGCTCTATTTCCATTCACTATTCCCCAGCCAAATTGAAAATCTGGACCTACATTTCCATAATCATTAGTAGTATTTAACAAAGCTGCTTTTATCAATGCTGATGGCGGATGAACACCTGAATTTAAAGAGGCGTACAGTTCATACAACTGTGCAGAAACACCCGCAATTCCAGGAGCAGCACCAGAAGTTCCTCCGAAAACAAGATATTGATTATTCTCATCGGTTGAATTTTGATTTTGACCATTGGCTGTAATATCTGGTTTTATTCTACCGTCTTTTGCAGGACCTTTACTGCTCGAAGTTGCTATAGTTCCATTAAAAAAAACATTTGCTGTCGCAATTACATTTTTACCTTGTTTGTGTCCACCAGTGATATTTCCCCATTGTCCACCTGCACCATATCCACAATCTGTTCCATTTGAATTACCTGCCGAAAAAACATGTAATAATTTAGAATTTGAATTGGATTGTAAATCCACTGTTCTTGCTACAGTTGTATAGCCACTATTACAACCATTACCATATGATGAATTAGTAATTTGTACTGTATTATTGTTTATATAATTTTGAGTTTGTATGTCCAAAAAACTGGAAGCATAATTAACAACATAAACATTCGATCCAGCAGCCATGCCTCTCATGTCTGGATTCAAATTTCCTGCACCGGACATAATACCAGCTACACCATCACCATGATTTTGACCAGTTCCAGTAGCAAAAGTGTTGGTTATTCGTCCTTGAAAATCAATGTGAGGGCCTACAATACCATCATCTCGTACTAATATGCCAACTCCTAAACCTGTATAATTTGTACCAGCACTTGTTTGTGTGTCTAAACTATTAGATCTATGTAAACTTTTCCCTCTGGTATCCTCTTTCACTGCTGGAGCTCGTATCAATTCTATCCATTTGACAAAAAATTGATCTGCTAAATTATTCAAATTTTGTATCGGCATTGATATATCAATTAAATCTGAATCTTTATATTCTTGTTCAATTTTAACACCTATTTTGCTTAATTCTGTTTTAACTACTTCTAAAGGAACAATTTTATAAAATTGCAAAGTTATTTTTATATTATTACCATCCATTGCCCAAGGCTCAAAAGCTGAATGATTTAATTCTTTTGAAATTTTATTTGAAGGATCAACAGGTATAATGCCTCTAACACCGAGGTTTTTTAAATAATCAACAGTTGTATTGATAGGAGAATAAAACAAGTAAGTTCTGTTGGCAATATAATCCAATAACTTAATATTAGAATTTTTCAACTCATCTTGTATAGTCTGATTTGGTGTTTCATAAAATTGAAACCAACCAAAATAACCTTCATTGAACTTCGCCTTTTCAGGCATTTGATTCCATTCAAATGTGCTAATATTCTCCGGAATTTCAATATTTTTATCTTGAAAGGAAATACTATAATTACTCTGCGAATACACAAAGTTTAACATCAAAAATGCAACTAAAATATAAAAGGATTTTAATTTAAAAAAGGGTTGATTTTTTTTCATTTGAGATGGATTTAGACGATGTAATATACATTAAATTTTTCAATTTTAAGTTATTTGGAAAAAGATGCATAATAAAAATGGAATTAATATTTGAAATTATAATTAGCACTCATTATAACTGATTTTTACACTTAGTTTTTTTAATGAGACTCAATACAATATCTTAAAATAAAGAGAATAAGTATTTGGTTATAAATATTTAAAATCCGTTAAGAAAGTTATACAAATCATCTTCGGGTTTTAGCCCTAGTTTTTTTCTCAGTCTTGATCTGCTTACATTAATGCTTGACGGAAGCACTTGGAAAATATCTGCCATTTCTTTTGAGTTTAAGCCTATTCGAAGATAGGCACAAAGCCGCAGCTCATAAATAGAAAGATTGGGAAACCTGACTTTCATAGATTTGAAAAATTCCTGATGCAGCTCATCCATTTGAATTTCAAACGTGTGATCTTCTGTATGAAGATACTGGCTGAGCATTCTGCGGATTTCTCCCAACCTAATTTTAGAAATATTTGGGGTATCTTCTATTTCTTTTATTTTGCAGTTAATGATAGAAAGTATTCTGTTTTTGTCTTCATCATCTTTTGCTTTAGTAGCCAGCTCAATGGTTTTCCTTCGGATTTCCTCTCTTAGATTTTGCTGTTCTGTTTCCATCTGTTTTTGCTTTGCAATCAGAATTTCCTCACGGTGTTTTTCGGACTGCTCTCTCAGAGATTCCCGCTGTTTTTGCAGGAAATCAAAAGCCTGTTTTTTAAGTCTGTTTTGATGATGCTTCCTCAAAAAGTAAAATGAAGCAATTATGATTAGTCCATATAGAACATAGCTGTATATTGTTCTGTACCAAGGTGCTTTTACCGTAAAATTAATTTTTTTCGTTTCCGAGAAAAAATTTTCTTTTCTTGCTTTAATGTGAAGTGTATAATCGCCTTCTTTGAGGTTTAAAAAATTTACATCATTTTTAGTACTCCAGGGCGACCATTTATCTGAAAAACCCTTTAAATAATACTGATATTCCACTCCTTCTTCGTTAGGAGCTATAAAGCTAAAATGAAAGTTATTATATTTATAGCTGATGCTTTGCTGATGATGTATTGCTGTTTCATTATGATTATTAAACGCCTTAGCTTTTCTGAAAACTAAATCTGCAAGAAAATTTACTTTCTGGTTTGGTGTTTTTTCCAGCGCAAAACCATTGTAAACAGGATAAAAGTTATATTCTGGCGAAATTTTCTTAGGAAAATAAAAACCGGGAAGCACTTCTTTGATGACTGCCGCGCCGATTTTATCATTCATCAATCTGAATTTTTTGTCAGCCGAAATATATTTGTATGCATGAGTTGCGGTGACAATCATGATCTCTCCATCATTTTTATAGATTTGAGGAGAATTTCCTTCAAATTCAGAATCCAGAAAAATTTTTCTGTTCACCGGGTTAAGATTTACATCCAAATCGGTTCTTATCACTCCGTAATTAGGTATATTAATCCAGATGGTCTGGTTGCTTTCGATTTGAATCTGGCTTACTGCTCCGAGAATGTATTTCATATTTTTTACAAATCTCAATCTGCCAAATTCTTTTTTATAAATAGAAATTCCTTTATAATTACCGGTTAATACATAGTTATTTCTAAAAGGAATTATTTGGGAAACACCATACTCATCGTTGATTTTCTGAAATACATTATCTTTTACTAGAAACAATCCTCTATCATGACCGCAATACATATTTCCTTCAATTGTTTCTAAAGTCCAGACCTGCCCGTCCGAACCTTTTATAAGATTAAAAAGTGGATTTTTCTGATTATTTCTAAAATTATTCCAGTCTGTATAATATAATCCCTGATTGGAACCTAAAAATAATTTACTTTCATTAATAAGGGCTGTATATCCCGTCCCAAAATCCCCGTTGACACTATAAAAGTAAGAAATACTGCTGCTTATGTCTACAGAGGCAATTCCATAATCCAAACCAAGCCACAATTTGCCATTTTTTTGATAAAAAAGAGAAAGAACAGTATTATTGGGTAAGCCTTTGTTTTTATTAATATGCTGAACAATTTTTCCGTTCAGATCTGTAATATACAGTCCATCGGTAATCGTTCCAAAAGCTAAATATTTATCATCAATTGAAGTAAAACTGAAAACTTTATTTTTTTCGAGAATAGAATTGACCTCCGAAATAGCGGGTGTCATTTTCTTTTCTGAAACCTGAAAAATCGCATGGTTTTTAGTGACAATTCTAAGTTCTTTGGCTATTTTGAACACTCCAGCTATTTCTAATTGGCTGTTTTCAGGATAAGAACAGATTAAATTCAAATTTTTTCCATCAAACTGCAGCAATCCCTTCCTGTCGTCAGCAAGGTAAAGTAATCCGTTTACTAAAAAGCTGTCTGTGAATCTTACCGGAGCTGATATTTTTGAAACTTTCCCCCGATACAAAGTGTATAAATTCTGATGTGAAATAAAAACAATCTTATCTTTTACCTGATACGCTCCCCAAAATTCTTCTGTAACGCCGTTGTTATTTTTTCGGTAAGGATAAAGCGAAGTGTAAGAAAACTTTTGAAATTTGTCTTTTTTGTAAACGCCGAAATCCATATCTGCGCCAACATATATGGTAGAAGCATTTGCAATGTGAAGAGATCTCGTATATCCTTTATAATTCCTAAATCTGTTCCAGTTTTGACCATCAAACTCCAAAACACCGTTTTCCGCTGCCATATAAACCATCCCATTGTCTGCTGCTTTTATTTCCCAGATTTTACCATGGTTGCCATAATCTTTAGGCAGATAATTCTGAATAAAAGGCAAACCTATATTCTGAATGCTTTGTGAGTATATTAAAGCAAACAATAAACACAATATACAGCTAAGAAGTCTTTTCACCATCAAATCAAAAATAACGAATTAAAATGAAAAAGCCCGCCAAATATGACGGGCTTTTAAAAAAAATAACATAATTTAGTTAATAACAAGCTTAAAAGATTGTGTTTCTCCTTTTTCGTTGGTGGTTTTGATGATATAAAACCCTTTAGAAAGACCATCAGTAGCTACGGTATTATCTACTGAATTTTTCACTTTCTGACCAGCCATATTATAAACCTCCAAAGATTTCACTTTACCATCAACCGTCACAGTTTCCCCAGCTTTTACAGGGTTCGGGTACATTCTTACATCTGATTTTACTTGCGCTTCGTTGGTTCCTAGTACGGTGTTTTTGTGAAGATAAATATTATCATACCAAACATTCGTTACATTAGCCGTAGTAATACCAATCTGTCCAATATTGTCTCTTGTAAGATTCCCTGCAACAATACCACCTAAAGAAGTAATTGGAATATCAACCGATACCCATTGGTTAGCAACTAATTGAGGAGTAGTTCCTCCGTTAATATTAACTTCTAAAGCAGAAACCTCTGCTGTACCTGCTGCATTCATTTGTACTAATTTTACATTAAAAACATCTCCTGTTAGATCGGTATCTGTAATATAAAAATCAAAGTGAAGATGAGTGAAACTTGATAAATTCTGTCTGTTAGAAGAAAAATCAATCCCATGACATGCCGCTCCTGAAGCTTTTTGCCAAGTATCATTTCCTGAAATTTGAATTGCTGTTACAGCAGGGCTTCCACACCATCCAGCATCAATATTACCTATAGTAATAGGAGCATAAGCGTTACTATAAATAGACACAACGTCTGATGGTAATCTTACAGGAGGTGTAGGAGCTGCTACAGATGGTGGTGTTACAGTAGGTGGAGGCGTAACCGAACCTGTTAATTGAACATCATCAATATAAACTGCATCTGTAGCTCCTTGAACTCCCAATAAAAATGCAACATTTACATTTGATCCTGTTGTATTTGCATTAAAGGTTTGTGTAAAAGTCTGCATTGTTGGTGTTAATGCATAAACTTGATTTGCTGTTTGATTATCCCAACTTCCAACGTTTTGGATAGCCACCGTTAGATTTCTGTTTGCGGCAGCTCTTGCCTTAAAAGTTAATGTGTAAGTTGCTCCAGCTGTAAAAGATATTCCGTTTTGTGCTAATTGTGTATCCCATGGATTTCCTGTAGCATTTGATGTTGCAAAATATGCTTCACCACTTACGACTGCTCCACCACCGTCGAGTGTCCAGCCTGTTGCTCCGCTAGCAAAATCTCCATTTGTAATGAGATTTTGCGAAAATACTAATGACGTAATCATTAGCATAAATAAAAAGGACATTTTTTTCATAATAAAAAAATTTAAAGATTAATATTGATTGTTAATTGTTAAATAATAATTTTTCGTTGTATTCAGAACTCTCTGTTCTTGGCTCTTGATTCTTTTATCTTATTTTTTTTACTATTTTATGCGAACTCGTTCCTTTCGCATTTTCAATTTTGATAAGATAATTTCCTGATGGATAAACACTCATATCCAATTCCGAGGTTATTCCTGCTAATTTTTCCAACAGTTTTTTGCCCGAAATATCGAAAAGTGTAATGGTGTTTTTGTTTTCTGATAATTTTAAATTCAAAATACGTTCTACTGGGTTTGGATAAAGCCAGTCTTTGGTCTTTGTAATATCTTCTAATCCCAATGTACACGCATCTCCTACCACATAAGAATAATATTTCGTTACCGACATTCCACCTGCGTAGGCAAACTTTACCGCATAATTAATGGTAGAACCCAACGTTTGCCCTGTTAAAGTTTGAGTAAAAATCTTTCCAGAAGTATTCGTCATTGCAGTTTCGGTGAATGGCGTTTGCTTCCACAAATAAGCAACAACGCCTGTTTTATCAGCATCCAAAAGTTCAAAAGTAATTTTCACATCAGTTACCGTGGTTTGGAAACCGTATTTGTATCCCGTAGAAAATGCACCTTGTGAAGCCAAAGTAGAGGTTCCGTTGCAGGCGGTGTTGATATTGGAAAGCGTGGTTGCACTTAATATAATGGAATTATTGGCAGCCGTATTTCCTGCGGCATCGCTGGCTGTTACGGTAAAATTGTACGTTGTGGTAGGACTCAATCCTGAAATAATGACCGATTTTTGAACGCCCGAAGTTCCGTAAGCTGTTTGAGTAGCTCCACCAGAAATTTGATAAGTAATTGCTCCAAAATTGTCCGTCGCATTCAGTAATAATTCTACGGAATCACTGGTTACTGCTCCAACAGTTGCGGTAAAATTGGTTGGTGCAGCCGTATCTGGAGTGGTGTTTTGATAAACTCTTACATAATCAATAATCATCGAAGCATTGGTAAATGTGGAAGGAATAGCTCCTGCAACACCACCCATTGCAATGTTTAAAAGTAAATATTGCTCTTTGTCAAAAGGCCACGTTGATGCGTTTTTCACCGAAGGATTGTACGTGTAATACGCTACTCCGTCCAGCAAAAATGTAATTTGATTCGGCGACCAGTTCATCGAATAGATGTGATAATTATTTGAAATATCCGATGAAGCCAACATTCCGCCGTGATTCACCGAATTTCCAGAAGAAGATGGTGTGTGCAACGTACTCTGAATAAAATTATCGGGAGCAGAAGGGAAAATTCCGTATTCCATCATATCGATTTCTCCGCAAGCCGGCCAATTGGTGGTTCCGTAAGTGGAAGCGAAAAATCCGCCCGGTTCATTAATGTTTCTGCCTAAAAGCCAAATTGCAGGCCACGTTCCTTGGTTTTTTGGAACTTTTGCACGAACGTCTACTCTTCCGTATGTAAAAGCAAATTTTGAATTTAATCGTGCGGAAGTGTAATTTTTGGTAAATCCTTGGTCGGTAAAGGTTTCTTTTTTGGCAACGATATTCAGTTCGCCGTTGTTGGCGAAAGAATTCGTAATGAGATTGGTGTAATGTTGTTGTTCTCCATTGTACCAACTTCCGCCATTTGGTAATTGGGTTTGATGGTGCCATTTTGCATTATCCACCGCACCGTTGGTGGAAAATTCGTCGGACCAAACCAAATCATTGTACACAACATCGACCTGCGCCAAATAGAGTGTGCTGAAAAGGAGTAGAACGATATGGTGTAATTTTTTGATCATACTATTTTTTTTTATTAATGTTCTTTTGTCTTGAAATCGAAGATTCGACGAAGTCAAACAAAAGAACCAAAAGTTAAAGACTTGGAAACTCGGCTAAAATTTTAAAACATTTCCTAAAATTTCCAAAACTCGGGCGGAAAGAACATTTAGTTTTTTTATTTCATTTTTTGCCGCCACTCAAACAGTGGAAATTTCTTAACGGAAATCTTTTAAAATTTGCTTCACCATTTTTAATGTTTCAATGGAATCAGCGAAACTTCGTTTTGTTAACGCCTCCGTTTCCTTATGTCATTTATTTTTTTTTAAAATTTTTATTTTTTTATTTTTTTTCAACCTTGTCAGGGTGTGAAACCCTGACAAGGTTTTTGCGTTGAATCTCTCGCAGCCCGACTTGAGTGGAGCTCTTTTTGTGAGGAGCCCTTCGGCAAAGCTCAGGATGCGACGAGCAAAAAAGCGGGAACGGAAGGCGGATTAAGTTGCCCAAATAAAACCCGAATCTCATATCTCATATCTCGCAACTCTTCTCAATACTTCAACTTCTCGTGCTTGTCCCAGATTCCCCAATGTGCGCCGACTTCGCCTTCGGGACCTACTTTCCAACTTTCGTCGAAGGAGGAAAAATAGAAACAGTCGATTTGCTCGTCCATACACCACAATTGGGTGTTGATAAAGTAGTTCAAAGCGTTTTCTCTGGACGGAAATGCGCCCTTCAAATCTTCGCCTTTACTTGGCCAACCGGTTTCGGAAATGATGACGGGTTTTTCGCCAGCTGCGTTTTTGGCTTGCCAATACATTTGCTTCATATAATTGAGCGAATGTTCTGCAGGGCAACTTTCCCAAAACGGATAACAGTTCGCCAAAATAACGTCGCAAACTTCTGTAATTCTTGGTTTTATGATAAATTCGTAATAGGCATCTACATAACCTACCGGAATTTCGGGGATTTCTTTTTTTACACGGTGGATGAAATCCAACAACTCGTCTTCGGTTAAATCTTTGCGGTACATCACTTCATTTCCTACCGCTGCAATGTCCACATAACCTTCTTTGGCAAGTTTTATCAATCCTTCTACTTCTCTTTCGTTGATTTCGGGATCGTCGCCGAGCCACGCTCCCACCAAGGTTTTCATTCCGAATTCTTTGGCGATTTTCGGGATGTGTTCGTTGCCTTCGGTGCAAGAAAACGAGCGAACCCACGATGTGTGCGGTTTCAGGATTTCCATTCTTCGGCGAACTTGTTCCTCGGAAATGATGTCGCCGGGTTTTTGTCCGTCTTCATACAAACTGAAACAAAAGCCGTGAACGCCATTGTTGAGAATTTCCCGAAACAAATCTCTTTTTTCGGTTTCGGTTTTTCCTATGATATAATTATCCTGATTGAGTTTGGGTAAGGATAAATATTGCTCTGCTCTGTATGACATATTCTTAAATTAAAGTGATGAATGATGAATGATAAAAGATGATTGATGATAAAAAAAGTCTTGTGTCTAACATCTCGTGTCTTGTGTCTTTCTTTAAAATTTGAATTTTTCGTTGGCATCCCATAATCCCCACGAAGTTCCTGCCCAACCTTCGAAATGGATTTTCCAAGATTCGTCAAAAGAAGAGAAATAAAACAGCGTTACGTTTTCTTTCGATGCCCATTTTTGTGCTTCTACATAATATCTCATCAGGTTTTCGGAAGAAGGAACGGCATTTTGTACGGCTTCGCCTTTACTTGGCCAACCGGTTTCTGCGATGATGATTTCTTTTCCACCCGCAATTTTTTTGGTTTGATGATGCATTTCCTGCAAATACATTCCAGCGTTGTCTATAGAAGCACCTTCCCAGAACGGATAACAGTTGATTAAAATTTTATCGGTTGCTGATGCCAATTTCGGGTGATTGATGATTTCGTAATACACATCAATATACGTTACAGGAACATCAATCGTTTGACTCTTAACCTGCTGAATGTAGCTCAACAATGTTTCTTCGTTTTGGTCGCCACGGAACAATACTTCGTTTCCAACGGCGGCGATATCTACATTTCCTTCTTTGATTAACTGAATTAAAGCCTGAATTTCTTGTTGGTTTTCGGTTTCATCTTTGCCAATCCACGCTCCCATTAATACTTTGAAGCCCATTTCTTTGGCAATTTTCGGGATATTTTCGTGTCCGTGAGTGGAAGAAAATACCCTGATCCATTGTGAATGAGGTTTCAACACTTCCAAGCGTTTTCGGATTTGTTCTTCGGTAATGTAATCGCCCGGAAATTGTTTTTCGGTAAATGCACTGAAACAAATACCGCTCATTCCTGCTTTGAAAACATTGTAAAATTCAGTTTTTATGCCTTCAACATTGGTGTAATCAAAGGTTGGGAAATAATACTGTGGAAATTGCTGTTGCAGTTGCAGTCGGGAAAGTCCAGCCAAATTCATTCCTTTCAAAACATTGTTAGCTCCGTATCCAGACGGTTTTGGTTCCTTTCTTCTGGCTAATTCTGCACTTATTTCTCTGGCTTTTTCTTCTGACACATCATAATCCCACATTACCCAAATGGCTATTAATGTACCTGCAATTGGAATGACCGAGAAAAGAATATGCAACATAGAAATTGCCCCTTCTTGTTGTGTTGTAGGAACCCCTTCTTTGAAGCCTACCCAAGTTAAAATTAAACCACTTAATCCACCTGCAATAGCAGCTCCAAATTTTACCATCCACCAATAAATAGCGCCAAATATTCCTTCTCTTCTTTTTCCGGTATTGAGTTCGTCAATATCAATCACATCGGAGGTCATCGACATCATAATGGTAAACAAACTTCCTATACCAAAGGAGAAAAAAGGCAATGCAATAATAAACAAATAGGGTTTGCCTGGAACTAATAAAAACCAAAGTAAAATGTACCCTAAAATAGAAATGCTTTGAGAGATGATAAAAGCGTTCTTTTTGCCATATTTATTGGCCATCCATCTCACAATGGGTATTACAAAAAGCGTTGTAGAGGTTGCTCCCAAACAGCCAAAAAGCGTAGGCCAAATACCAGCATCAGCTGGACTTCCATTAAATAAATGATAAACAATTACAAAAAATGTAAAACTTGCAACGGTATTAAACGCATTAAAAATTAAAAAAGTAGCAATACATAGTTTTTTAAACGGCTTTATTTTTAAAGCTTCTTTAAATCCTTCGATGATTAAATCAAAACTTCTACTCGCGTTTTTTAAATTTAAGGGTTCATAATTTTCGTTCAGAGTAGATTTACTTTTGATAAAAATACCCGGAATAACAGCGAGTATGGTACAACCGATGGCAACATAGATGGCCAAAGTTCTGGTGGCTATTTCTGCGGTAGGGAAAAAATCGGGATCATACATAATCACCCAAAACCAAGGCGCAATAACCCAAGCCAATTGCCCGATTAATTGTGACACCGCCATAATATTGGTTCGTTCGTGGAAATCATCACTCATTTCATAACCCATTGCCACATAAGGAACACTAAATATGGTAATTCCCAAAAAGAAAACTAATGAAATCAGTAAAAAATAAAAGAAATTGAACGTTGGCGAATTAGAAGAATATAATTGAAACATTAATGCAAAAGCAATCCCTGTAATGATGCCACCAATGATAACATATTGCCTTCTTCTGCCCCATTTTGACTTGGTATTATCCGATATAAACCCCATCAATGGATCAGTAATGGCATCAAACAACTTTGGAATAAAATAAATTAATCCTAACATCCAACCAGAAAATCCTAAATTCTGAACCAATACTACGATGAAGATTCCTAGTGCTGCAGGAAACATTTGGTTGGCCAACATTCCCAAACCGAAAGCGATTTTCTGTCCTAATGGAACTTTATTTTTTGAAATTACTGATTGTGACATATACTTTTAGTTTTTTAAAAAGTTAAATGAACGGTTTGCAAAGCTTTCGCATTGATATTTGTGGATATTTTTTGATTTCCTAAAGAAATTTCGATGTTTTTTGCCTGTTCCGATGGATTGAAAACCACCACTGCAACCGAACCGTCAGGATTTTTTGCTGCCGTTACCTGCAAATCTTTATCTGGATTTTCAAAACCAATTCGTACCGCTTCTGGACGAATAAATTTGCTGAAATGCGCCATCGTGTAGTACAAAGGCGTTACATACACTTCGTCGGTTTCGGGATCAACCAAAATAGGAGCGCCACACCAGTTTTTGAACCAGTTTGGGCCGCCATTTTTATCCAAAACCATATTCCAATCGATCCAGCCATCGACTTGATTGTTCAAACAACCAATAATATCTCCTGCATAACGAAACACCGGAACGTATTTCGGATGCAAATATTTTTCTTCTTCTTTTGCCCAATCCCAACCCCAATCGGTAGCTTCGGGACTCCAATACCAACTATCGTCTTTCCATTTCGGAATATCGCCATCAATGCAGGCTTCGGTTTGGATTAAATGTTTGGTTGGATTTTTTTTGTGTGCATACTGCAACTCATCTTCAAACACTTTCCAAGTACTTTCATACCAATGAATAGCAGTTCCAGCAAAATACTTCGACGATTTTTCGGAGCGGTACATTTCGTCCACCCAATTTTTGAGTTCCGCTCGGTTTTGGTCGTACCCAAAAATCTTCACACTTCCGTAGCCGTCTTTTTCTAATTTTGGCCCGAGGAAATTTTCCACAAAATCCGTCATTTCTTTTGGCGTGAAAAGCATACTTTCCCAATTTCCGCCATTTCCGTGAGGTTCGTTCACCACGGTAATTCCCCAAATCGGAATGCCCAATTTTTTATATTCAGTCAAATATTTTGAAAAATAAAGTGCAAACGTTTCGTTGTATTGCGGCAATAATTTTCCGTTGATCCAAGAGTTGTTGTCCTTCATCCACGGTGGTGAAGTCCACGGTGAAGCCAAAATTTTAAAACCATCTTTGGAAATTTTTTGCGCGTCTTTAATCATCGGCACCAAATCGTCCATATCTTCTTTTACCGAAAAATGTTTCAGTTCTTTATCATCGGCAACCGGAGCATACGTATAATTTTTCAAAGAAAAATCGCAAGAAGCAATCGTGGTGCGGGTTAAAGAATAATTAGCACCTTCCTTGCCAAAGTACAATTGCAATACTTTTTCCCGATTTTTTGGACTTAATTTATTCAATAAATACGCCGAACTTTCGGTAAAAGCGCCACCAAATCCCGTAATTTTTTGGAATTGTTGTTCGGGTTTAATGTTTATTTTAATTGAATTTTCAACAGCATTTCTCGCATCAATTTTAGTTAATTGATTTCCGCTTGCCGAAGTTTCGTAGATGTTGGCTTTCCACGATTTTTGTGCGGTACAACTCATTGTTACACTCATTAGTATGGCAATATGTAGGCTTTTTGCAATCATTTTTTTAGAATTGTTTCCAAATACTCATTTTTTCTATTTGGGCAGCTATTTCCGCCTTCCGCTCCCAATCTTTTGTTCGTCGTTCCTCCTCGCAAAAGGATTTTCGCTCAAGTCGGGCTGCAAAAAAATTCTTTAAACTATTTTCTGATATCGCCCTTTCAGGGCTCAATCCTATTATTTATTTTCATTTCATAGGGCTTTACCCTATGCTAGTGATTTCGCCACTTCGTGGCTTCCTTTCAACTGCTACTAGTTTTAAGTTTGGCTTCATTCTAGTAGCAATCATTTTTCTGCATCACTCTCTGATTGTCCAGATTTTGCAGATTAAAAAAGTTTAAATAAAATCTGCCTAACTAGCTCAATATGTGAGAGTTTACTTCGTTTCCATCAATTGTTTTTCAAACTCACGATGTGGTGGCATTTCCACAGAATCTAACAATCGTTTCAGATTTCCGTTAAAGGTTTTCTGAATGGTGTTTCCGTCTCTTTTCAGTTTTTTGAAAGCACCTTCATCTACCAAATCCCAAAGCGCATATTTGGCGTTTCCATCTACGGTAAACAATCCGAAATGATTTTCTGAACCGCCTGCGTTTCCGGCATCTTTCCAAGGCTCATCAAACGCCTCGAAATAGAAACACGAAATGTTATTTTTATTGGTCCACTCTCGCATCATTTTGTAAAAAACACCCGATTTGTATTCGTCCACCGCTTTAGAATCGTTGCTTCCGTACAATTCATTAGAAAAAGTTGCCCAACCGGTTTCGCCAATATGTACCGGTTTTTCTACGCCCAAACTTTGCATATATCTTTTTACTGCATTGTACTGCGATTGTGCGTATTTCAAAGAACGCAACATTGCCAATTCCAACTGTTTTTCTTTGGAATACTGGAATTCATCTTCCGAAATTCCCCAAAAAATCGGGTTGTAATGCGTGTCGTGCATCGGATAGGTGTGCATCGAAATATAATCCACCGCTTTAATGAGCTCTGTAAGTTCTTTGGTGTGGTACTCTTTGTCGCCACCGCCCCAACTTGCAAAATTGTCGGAACTGGTAATCCATAAATCTTTTGGTAAATCACCTTTTTTCTTTAAATCTTGCAAATGATTCACCCATTTCAAAATCACGGAAGGCTGCACGTAATACGCTGTTGCCCATTTTACCATCGCTTCGTTTCCTACGGCAATCACTTTCACAATATCGGGATATTGTTTTGCCAAAGCAGCAGCACGTTCTATTTCGGTGGCGTTTCTTTCGCTTTCTTCGTAGTGATTGGGTTCGAAACCGGTCCACGCATTTTTACAATCGATCCAAGCGCCCAACATTACATACATTTCAAAGTTGGGATCTTCTTGTTTCAGTTGATGAATGGCTTCCAAAACATTCACATCGTGCGGAAGATGCACGTTGTAGGTTCTGATGAATTTCACGCCCATTGCCGCCATTATTTTCATATCTTCCTTTAATTGGGCAATGGTAGGTTGCAATCTTCTGGAGTTGGTTCTATAACCGCCGTAAGACATTGCTAAATAATTGGGATTTCCCAAAATTTCTGAAGCTGATTTATGTGGTTTCGTTGTTTTTTGCATACTGGTACAGGACATTAAAAATGTCAAAAAAAGGGTTGATATTAGGCTGAATAGCTTCATTTTTAATCGAAATTTTCCGTTTTTCCCGCAGATCTTCGCTGATTTAAACCGCTGATTTACGCTGATATTTCTTTTTCTCTGCGATATTCTGCGGAAAAATTCTGCGGAAATCTGCGGGAAAAGATTTATTTCAACTGTTCTTTTCTGATTTTCACTTTTATCAAAGACACTTTTCCGTTTCTTTTGAAAATGTTATCGGAGTCTTCTTTATTGATGGTTAAACTGTTCTCAATTTTTGCTTCGCATTGTTCATTAAAAATTGCTACGCCTTCGGTTTCTGAAATTTCATAGATGACCGGAACTTCGCATTTGGTGAAAAACAACGAATTTTCGGGTAATTTCAACGATGAAGCATTGGATTGTACATCAAAATATTCGATGGTTTTTTCTTCCGCCAAAAATTCGTCTTTTCTCAATAAATCGGGTTTGAACTGCAATTGTCCGTCTTTTACCACGATGCCCAGTTCTCCGAAACGGCTCAAAATATCTTCTTTTACCTGTCCCGTCATTCCCGGTTGTTGTGCGCCTTTGGTAAATGGCGTGTGCGAATACGCATCGGTTGGGAATGCGCCGTACAATTCCGGAGATTTGTGAACGCCAATTCCTGCGTTGATTTCGTAGAAATGTTCCAACAATCTTCCCACGGTTTCGGGCGAAGCATTTTCGTTGATGGCTTTTTGGCAAACTTCCATCACGGCTAACAATAATTTGGAAACCATATGCCAATAAATAGAACCTAAACCTTCGTACCCGTAGAATGTGCCGCTTCTTCCGGTAAATTCTTTGTGATTGAAAACAGCTTCAAAAATTTCTAAAATCAAGGCTTTTTCCTGATTTTCAACGTTTAAAGCATCTAAACCTACTTCTAAATCGCCTGCGTTTTTGAAATTTCCATTGAAATGATAATTTCCTAACACATCTACTTCAATGATTTGCGTATTTTTTGCCGCAACCAATTGTTGAAGCAATGCTGATTTTTGAACTAAATTTTCAGGAATGCTGTTTCTTTCTAAAAAGCCTTTCAGTTGCTTGTTCGGATACAATAAATAGCTGTATTGGTCTTCTCTAAATAACGCTGAATTTTTCAACGCGTCGAGAACTTTCAATGCTTCTTGGGAAGTGAGGAACTGAGAACTCAACACGGCAACTTGTCCTTCCAACATTTCGCTGAGGTACGAAACCGCAACGGATTTTTCGTTGGAAGTCATCAAATTATAGGCGTGATACAAACCGTCTTTTCTTTCGTTTGCTTTGATGGAATGCTCCAAAAACTGCAACGAAAGGTTGGTAAATCTTCTCAACCCTTCCAAAGAAACGGTACGTTTTTTACCCCAAAATCCTTTGGTGTACACGTGATTTCGGTATTCCGAAGCCGCTTCGCCAAATAGATCGAGGATTTTTTTGCGGTCTTCGTTGCTGATGTTTCCTTCCAATAAATGAAGATTTTCTTGGAAACCTTCTCGTATTTTTTTGTAAAAATCCACCAATTCGGTAGAAACTTTTACGTTTTCCAAAGCCGAATTTTCAAAAATACCTTGGAAAAATTGCATCATTCGTCGCAAATAATACAACGTTACCATCGAAACGCCGTTTCCTACCAAAGCGTTGTTGGCATCGTTCCATTCTGGGCGTTGTGTGTTCATCCAAATACCGCCTTCCAAAATGAAGTTGGATAATTTGGCGAGAACCGTTGCCAATATTTTTTCGGTGAAATTTACCTTCAACACTTCTCCGTTTTCATCGGTAAGCAAAGCACCGTCTGCTCCCATTTCGGCTCTTCTTTCGTGAATGGTTGCGTCCAATTCAAAATCAAAGTCGATGGTATCTTTCGGATTTTTTAGGATTTCTTCGTAGGATTTTATTTTGTACGGAACATTAGCGTACACAAAAAGCTCCTGATCCAACAGATTTTCTAACGAATTAGGGAAATAATTTTCGGTAAATTCTAAAAATTTCTGTAAATAAATAATCTGATGATCGCCCCAATAACCGATGTAGCTCCACGGATCGTCTTCTTCAATGGTTTCCCAATCGAAACCGTCTTTGGTTACCCGATACGGATTGTACCCGTCAAAAGTAGTGGCGTTCAGGAATTTGAAAATCATTCCTTCAATAAAATACGGATAGGAATGCGCCAAAGCTTCCCAATTTTGGAAAATATCTCTCCAGTTTCCTTCGTAATCGAGGATTTTAGAACCGTCCACTTCACTTCTGGTGTTGATGGAAAATTTGTTCCACGGACGGGAAGGATCGCCGTGACGGCGGGAAAATTTAAGCGGTAGATATTCTTTTGCCAATCGTATAAAATCGGCATCTTCGGCATTTTCTAGCGCAGTTTTCAACTCAAACAAAGAAAATTTCTCTGGAAGATTGTTTAAAATTTTATCTGAATTTTTGAAAACTTGTTGGTTGGCTTTCTCCATATATTTGGAAAAATCCCACTTTTCGATGGTGTAATTGTCATCGAAAATTCCGCCACGCATAATGTTGAACAGCGTGTTGGAGAAATGACGGCTGTCTCGCAAATCGTCGTTGGTAAACTGCAAACCATCGGCTGCAGCCACTAATTTTTTAAGATTTTCGGTGCCTAAATCAATATCTTTTTGAATGGTTGAAGCAAGATTTTTTTCCGTTTTAATGCGTTCAATCCAGTTAATAACATTCGATTGCGACTGATTCACATTGGCTACAAACCACCAATTTTTTTCATCATTGGTGCTTAATGCTAATTCCTGTTGAACGAAATACGCTCCTTTCTCTCCTTTGATGTCGGTTTCCTGACTTACTTTTTCGCCTTTTCTGAAATTTTTCAACTGAAGCGAAGACAGCAAATACGTTGGATTTTCTGTCCCGATGGAGAAAACGGTGTTCGCTTTCAAAGCTTCGCTGGGTTCGGCTTTATCTACGATAATGGCACTTAAAGCGAAAATTCCCAATCCTGATTTTGCATCGAGTTCGGTACGTTTGTAGGCATCTCCCAAATTGCTGACACGATTTTGCAAATCGCTACCGATTCCATACGGTAAAATGTTTTGCAATCCGTCTAAAACAGTTACGTTTTGATTTTCAGAGGCTAAATTTTTGATGGTTGATTTTTTGATGAAGCCAAATTCGCTGCTGTTATTCCATTCGTAGGAAAAAGCGAGTGCTAAATCGTGGTTGATTTCTTCAAAAATGAGTTTGTTACCAAATTCGTTTTTGTACACATTTCTGGTGGTGCGAAACTGTGCTTCGTTGCGAACGGAAAAAGGTTCCCAAACTAGTGTTTCCCCATTTTGATGCACCTGAACCATTGTTTTGCTTCCAGTAATTTCTGCCGATTCGGTGATTTTGTCATCGGTGTAGTACGGGAAAAGGGCAAATTCTGAGTTTTTTCTTCCTGCGGAAAGTCCGCCATTGCTGGACACGAACATCCAATGATTGGAGTCGCTCACGATGGTCATAAAAAACGGACGCAAAGCTTCGGCATCGGAAATTTTGAAAAAAACTTCGTGGTTGATTTTTACAGTTTCTAGAGAGGATTCGATATGGGAAATCGTGGATTGCATTATTGAAATTTTGATAAATTAATTTTAAAATTGGTTGTAAAACCCTTCCGAAGGAAAAAAGATCCTCGGATGTAATGGTCTGAAAAATGTTGTTTTATAGTGAAACCTTATAGGTTTTGAAAACTATAAGGTTTAAGATTTTTGAAAATTTATTTTGTTTTGTAAACTCTCACATAATCTATAGTCATTTTTTGTGGGAAAGGCGTTCCATCCACCGGGAAGCCAACATAATTTCCTCCAACAGCGACATTTAGAATCATAAAGAACGGTGAATTATACACCCATTGACCTTTTTTTTCTACTTCATCGCGGGTCAAACGTTGATACAGATAATCATCTACAAAAAAATCAATTTTGTCTGCGTCCCATTCTACTGCGAAAAGATGAAAATCAACATCAAATCTTCCGTCTTTTAATGCATAAGCTTTTGTAATTGCATTTCCAGCAGAATAACCTGGTCCATGAAGAGTTCCGTGAGCTATGTGCGGTTCCTGTCCACGTAATTCCATAATATCAATTTCACCACATTGAGGCCACTGAACAGTGTCTATGTTTGCACCCAGCATCCAGAAAGCCGGCCATAATCCAGGTCCGTAAGGCGTTTTTAATCTTGCTTCGAATCTTCCGTATTGCTGGTCGAAAAGCCCTTTGGTTTTGATTCTTGCAGATGTAAATGCTGAGCCATTATAATTTTCTTTTCTGGCTGTGATGACAAGATTTCCGTTTCCGTCCAGCGAAACGTTTTCAGGACGGTTGGTATAATATTGTAACTCCTGATTTCCCCAGCCACCACTTCCGGTACCGATATCATAAGACCATTTGGCAGCATCAGGTAAAGTTCCCGCCACACCATCAAACTCATCGCTCCAGGTAAGCTCCCAGCTTCTTTCGGGTAACGTCTGAACCGATTCTTCTTCGCAAGAAACTGCAAAAAATGCAAAAGCAACAAGCGATGTAAACATTAAAAATTTATGTTGATTTAAAAATTTCATAATTCTTCTTTTTGATTTTAATTGTGGAAATACATATTATCAAAGAAAACATCTCCGTTCCCATCTACTTTGAACTGAATAATATTGCTCAAATTCACTCCTGAAAATGCAGAGAGTGGAATACTGATGCTCTTCCATCCATTTGTATTAGTTCCAATACCTGAAGGTACAGACAAAGTGTACACCTTCTCAACCGGTCCGGGACTGATTAAATAGAACTTTAGGCTGGTAGAATTGGCAGAGTAATAATCCAAATGAACAAAACCATAAGAAGATACATTAAGCGGACTTGCGAATTGTGTTCCTTGATAATTAAGACCTGCATATTTCAAAGTATTATTTCCCGCAATCAGAAGTTGGGAAACTACCGTATTTTGTCCCCAGTTTGGATTAAAATCTGTTCCGGCAACATTTGTATACGCATCACTGAAAACCGAAAGAACTCCAGAAGCCGGATGAGAAGGTGCTGGTGCAGCTGTAGCTGGTGTAGATGGGATAATGCTTCCGTCATTGTAGAAATATATATTGTCTGCGTAGAAAGCCGGAATATTGGTACCTTCAAAAATAATCTGTCCGATTTTGCTTCTGTAAGTTAAACCTGTCATCGCACTAAAAGGAATGTTGATACTTACCCAGTTTTGCCCCTGCAAAGCAGGTGCGGTAATGGTTGTAACGTGATTGCTGTCATCATTTCCTCCAAAAGCTCCATTTGGTCCAAAATCTACAATATTTACTTTGAAATTTGCTCCCGCTGCTAATGCATTTGGAAGGTAAATATCTGCGTGAAAATGCGAAGTTGCAGAAGCATTAATTGGGTTGGCGGCAGACTGTATTCCTACAAAATTAAAATTATAATAATTGAGCACATTATTTCCGTTTACTGTAAAATCTGCAGATTGTGTCGTCTGATAAGGCGCCCAATATCCGTTGTAATAATCTACCGGAACATTCGTATATGCGTCACTGAAAATCGAAATTACTTTATCTGCAGGAAGTGTAGGTGTTGGAGCTGCCAGAAAATTCCCCTGAGAGTTGATTGTTAAACTACCAGAAGCTGGTTTTCCACCCAAAGTTGCTGTAATTACCGCAGAACCTCCTGAAACTGTAGCTACATTTCCCAGAGTATTTACTGTCGCAACCGAAGGATTGGAAGATGAAAAATTAAAATAATACGGAGTAAGATTCACCACCTGATTGATTCCGTTCGGAAGGCTGAATGTGGAAATTAAACCGTCAACATTTTGATTTACTCCCACAAAAGAAGTGACTGTTTTTGCATCCCCGTTTAGAATTCCTGCTGTTCCCTGAGCAACACCCGGAACTTTTTCAAACTTCACCTCATCAATCCAGAAAGTGTATCCGTTGTTGTTTTCCGGACCTTCGGAATAGAAAAACATTCCTTTTTCAGCAATGAGTTTGCTTGCATCCGGAATCGGAATATAGACTTTTTTCCAATTGGTGTTTACAGCTAATGCACTGATAGAAACTTGATATTTGTTTTCTCCTAAATCGTTACCGAATCCGATAATATCAATGTTTGCAGATTGGGTCGCTTTTACCCAAAATGTTAATGCATTGTAGTCTGATAAATCTCTGCCGACAGATGTAAAGAAACTTCCGCCTGCATAAGCTCCTTCCGGACTTCCGAAATCCGGAACTTCAAAACGCATAGATGCTGTTCCGGCATATTTTACTTCATTATCTACCTGAAATGCTTTAGGAGCAGAGCCTCCAAATGCAGCATAATTGAGTCCTGAACTGAAACCATCTATAAAAATCTCGGGATTTTTAGGATAGCTGGCTTCTTCTAATTCATTCAGATCACGCTGACAACCCAAAACCAACAGCATGGATAATCCTAATACGGATTTTATGATTCTATTTTTAAATATATTTTTCATTTTGATTTTTTTTAATTCTAAATTTTAAGGTTGAATGTTGCAGCCCGACTTAAGCGGAAATCCTTTTTGTGGAGCAAAGCGAAACAAAAAGATTGGGAGCGGAAGGCGGATAAAGCTGCCCTGAAAATTCTGATTTATTTACCTATATTAATTTGAATGTACGTTCTGATTTCCCATTCATTTCCGTTGGGAAAGCCAATTGCAGTTGGATCAGGAACCCAGTTTCCTGCACCGTCAATTGTTTGTGTCGGGTTGTATCTTGGGGAGTATTGGTCTAGCGTTCTGTAGGTTCCTCTGATTCCGATTCTCGTTCCAGGAAGAATCCACCAATCCGGTTTTCCGATTTCAAGAGATAAATCTCCCATTAACTGCATCGGGAATGTCTGATTGAAGTCTCTGTGGAAATCGTATGGTCCCCAATCGTTAAATTTAATTCCTGAAATAAATTTCATTTTTTTGTAGATGGTTCTTACATCTAAACCGAATCGCTCTACTTTACGAGGGTCGCTTCCGTTTGCCTGACCTGTTCCGCCGTAAATATTTGCAATTACCCCGAAATCGTGCGATATTTTGGAAACAATTCTGGCGTTGGCTTCCCAAAGATCTGCAGCTGGAGCTGCACCTGGAAACGCAAATAACGATCTTCCGTCTCCTAATATACCGATGGCGGCATCTTGAGTGGTTGGTAAATGTCTGTACACAAACCCAGCACTGAATGCAAATGGTGCATCTTCTGTTCTGTCGCTGTCCCAAGCGTACATCCAGGTTGCAGGGGTAGGATCGTAAGTAAACAAAATTTCTCCTGCGGTTTGTTTTCTGTTCACTCTTACAACAAAAGGATCTTCAAGAATATTTCTTGGTCTTCCGGGAGCGAGTGCAGTGGCGGGAATTGGTCCTTCGATTGGTTCCTGCCAAAGGAAATTTGGCGCAATTTCGAAGTTTCCTATTTTGTAGGTAAAACCTGTAAGGAAATTATATTGGTTACCGCTTCCTGTGTCTTTTAGTCTCCAACCGGTAAAAGTCTGTGTCTGATCCCAACCTCCGTTAGCAACCAATCCCATTGCAGAACCTTGTGCGTACCAGTTGAATTTTCCTCCGGTGTAGGTAAGTTTGGCTTTTCCTCCCCAGTTGTCATTTCCATTGATTTGGTCTTGATAGATATTTCCGTCTCTGTATAATTGGAAGTCTCTGCCGTTAAGCGGCTGACCTGCCCAAATACCTCCTAAATCTACTGCAAACTTGCCGAATTTTCTTTGTACGGCTAAAGTTGCTCTTCTGGTTTTTGGCTGAGGAACAGCAAATGAACTTTGAGAATCTCCTCTTTGGTCTACATCTTCGTGGAAAATCCCTGTAAAATTGAATTTGCCTAAGTTTTTAGAGTATTTCACTAAAAATGCCGGGTTGGCTCCCCACCAAAGCTCTGGTCCAAAAGCGATCTTTAGACCGTTTAGTTCTTTTTTACCTGTAAATTCAAAACCAAAAGGAGCTTCACCATTGTATATATCAATCATTTGCCCATAGTTGGCTTCAGGATATAGGTTAAAGAAATCTCCTTCATAAGCCCAATGATAATGACCTGTTCTGTAGAAACCGTGCAAGTCGAAATTTTTGTGATTCCAGTTGTAACTTGCGCTATAGACTTGTAACCTGTTCAGGTCTCTCATCTCGGTAATGGTTCCGTCGGCATTCATTACTTTGATAGGTCTGCCTCGGTTTTCGTAGAAAATCTGATCGATAGGATTTTCTGCTACATTTCCTAAAATGTTGAAATTGACATTGGCTCTCATATTGGGTGCAGGATTTCCTTCAATTCCTACAAAATACGATTGCATATGGTCAAAACCTTGTTTATTAGGATATTTGGTATACGCGTCTGATTTGTCTTTTGGTGTTTCTGTAAGACTTCCGCCTGTATTAAATGTGGTGAAATCTGCTCTAAGCTGGCTGATTCTAATCAAATCAGTACTTTCTCCTTTTAAAGCGGCTTTGTCTCCTCTCGCACGAAGTTGAGCATCGGCAGTATTTACATTTCCAAAATAAGACTGCACAGGATTTCCAGATCTGGAAGCGCTGGTGTTGTAAGGATTAAACTGATGGATTTCCTTCAAAGTATAATACGCCGCTCTTGGATAAAGTTGGTAATGACCCGTAGCATCGGTTTTCCCTTTGGCACAGATACCGAACCATTCTTCGTTCATATTGTTTTGCCCCTGTTTGAAATCTTTGATATAGCCGCCGTTGCTCCAAGAAGCATTAGAATCATGAACTTCCAGATTTTCGGTTTGTTTGTACTTCCACCATCCATCGCTAAACTGGAACGTAAAACCACCTATGGAGTTTCCTGCTTTTCCCATTCCTGCTGCGTTCTCGTAGATTTCCTGCCAATTCCCCTTAAGATAGTAGGCTTGTGCATCCTGATCTTCCTGCTGAGAAAGTTCGTTGAAGGCATCTGCTCCGAATTCTGTAAAAAGTACAGGTTTTCCGTATTCCTTTTTTACTCTGTCAAATAAATCGGTAAAAGAAACCCCTCGATAAGAATTGATTCCTAAAACATCAATATCTTTACATTCATCATTAATAATGTTGAGGAAGAGTAAATCTCCGTTACAAATAGCTACAGGAACACTTCCGTCTACAGCTTTCATTTCCTTGGCAGCATCGTTCATCAGACGATACATAGGCCGTCCTCTTTTTTCTCCAACGAATTTTTTCTGTTCTTCATCATCTGGAAAATCCTCAGTTTCTGCACCTTGCCAAAATAAACCATAGTTATTTTCGTTTCCTAATAAATAGAGTAATAAGCCTGGTGTATTCTTGTATTGAGACGCCAGTTGTTTCACTTCTTTCATTAGAAGCTCTTGAGTTTTAGCATCATCATAATGGGTAACGGGTGTCCAAACACCGTCAATAGTAAGTCCGTATCTTCCGAAGGAGTGATTGAGCATCGTATAAATGCCATAGTTTTCATAAATATAGGTAATCCATTTTTTGGGAATTCCTGTATATACACGGATTGCATTTACATTCATATTTTTCAGCAATGACATTTCATCATCCAATGCTTTCCTGATGAAATCATCTGACTGAGTCCAGAATGAATAATTATAATTAGTTCCTACTGGGAAGTAATCCCAATTCATACCATTTACAATAAAAGGCTTCCCGTTGACTTCTAATTTTTGTCCGTTTAAGTCATTTACTACTTCCACTTTTTGAAATTGGGAGTAATAGATATGAGTGCTTAAACAAACTAAAAAAAGTAATATTCTTCTCATGATTTATATAATTTTTTTAAGTTTTATTATGCTGTCTTAAATAAGCGCTGTCATATTATTCTTTAAGAATCTTAACATGCCTAATTTAAAAATGTTAACAATTAGTTCATAAATCTTATATATATACATTTAATATACAACAATTAAAATATTGAAAAACAATAATTTACAACTTAAACGCAATAAAATTAACTTATAAAAAGAACTTTCTATACATTAATATGAGAACAAAAACCAAAAGTATTTAGCTGATATTTTAACATAAAACCTACTCTAAAAAAGATTTATTCTCAATCCCTTAAAATTTTAGCTTGGGCTTACCTTGTTATTTTATGTGAAATAGAACAAATCAAAGTAGATTTTAATTTCTATATTTATTTAAAATTTTAAAACATGCAGTTTCAGGGACAAATTTTAAAAATGACGAGCTTCAATGACGAGCCTATTCAGTATTATCTTAATCTTTCCAATGATTTGATTCACATGAATGAGCTGTTCGGCAAAGAATTAACCATAAGACATATTGGTTACCAATGCGTCAATTGCGGATTAGACAAAACAGTTTACAGAATGGGATTCTGTAAAAACTGCTTTTTTGAAAGCCCTTATGCAAGTGATACGATCATTCGTCCTGAACTTTCTACTGCACATCTTGGAATTGCGGAACGGGATTTGAATGTTGAGAAAGAAATCCAACTGCAGCCACATACCGTATATCTGGCTTACACAGGTGATGTGAAAGTAGGAGTAACAAGAAACACCCAAATTCCGACACGATGGATTGATCAGGGAGCGACTTTTGCTCTTCCTATTGCCAGAACAGAAAACCGCTATGAAGCAGGCATGATAGAAGTCGCGCTAAAACAACATGTTGCAGATAAAACAAGCTGGAAAAAAATGCTTCAGGATGATTTTGAAGGCGAAATGGATTTAGCAGATTTTCAGCAGAAGATTAAAGAATACTTTCCTGAAGATTTCCAAAAATTTTATTCGGAAGGAGAAAATCTCTGGAAGTTTGATTATCCTTTTGACAAACCTGAAAAAGTAACTTCTTTTACACTGGATAAAAACCCTGAATTTACAGGAAGACTTACCGGAATAAAAGGACAGTATTTAGCTTTTGAAGGCGGAAATTTCATGAATGTAAGAGGACATGAAGGATATTTAGTAGAATTGAAAATCTAATAATTTAATGAAAAACAAGATATAATCATGAAAAAACCTTGGGTTAAGAAGCTTTTTATTGGCTCTGGCATATTGTTGGGAATAATTTTACTGGCAAATTTTGGCTTAAATATCTGGCTCAAAACTCAACTTCCAGACTATATTAAGAAAAATACGGATTACCGAGTAACTTATAAATCTTTGAATGTAGACTTGGGAACAGGAAATATTCTTGCAACCGGAGTTACTGTTAATAATAAAAACCCAACAAATACTTCGGTTATAGGACTTCAGGGAACGATTGATACGCTAAAAATAAGTCGTTTCGGGATCTACGATGCTGTGTTTAATAAAATAATCAGCTCCAATGATCTTTTGCTTTCTAAACCCAACTTAAATATTATTCTTCCAAAACCTGTTGACGAAAAAACAGGTAAAAAGCCCAATCCGGTTAAATTTGAAAACATCAGAATCAATGACGGAACTATTGCTGTTTTCCGTCATACCAGACAAAAATTCGTTGGTGTGGAAGAGCTTAATCTCTATGTGGAAAACCTTCAATTAACGGAAGAATCTGTTGAAGAAAGACTTCCTGTAATTTTTGACCAGTATAAAATTAAAGGAAAAAATTTCTTTTTTCAGCCCGATGATATTTATGAGCTTAAAATCGCTAAAATTGCAACCACCAACGGTCAAATTTCTGTTGAGAATTTTCATCTTCAACCGCTGATTTCATTTGAGCAGTTTAAGAAAACATATCCTGAAAAATCTAAAATGTTTCAGTTTATGATTCCCAAAATGACTTTCAAGGATATTTTTCTCAAAAAAAATAAAGTTTCTCTCGCCAACGCCATCTTTGTAAACCCATTTATAAGAACTTATGACACCGGTGTCTCGGTTAAAAAGGCAGTAAAGGAAAAAAGTTTTGAACTTGATCTGAAAAATGTAAAGGTGAGCCATGCAAAAATACAGATGGTGAAAACGAATGCAAAAGATTTCTTTTTTGCACAGGATCTGAATATGGACATTTCCGAATTGCAGATGACTAAAGAGAGTTCGGAAGAAGTGATTCCTGTTTTATATAAAGATTTCAAAATTTCGGGAAACGGAATCTATTACAATGACCAACAGAATCTGTATGCAGAAAGTTTCAGTTTAACACCCAAAAGCGGTCAGATTAAAAACATTATCGCCAAGCCTACAAACTCTGATCTGGTAATGGATTTTAAAACCAACCTGATAAAATTCAACATCAATACGTTTGATTTTAAAAATAAAAAACTCAATCTGGATGTAAATGATATTTTTATTGATGGCGTAAACGGTAAAATAGCTTCTTCAAAAACGCCACAAAAAAAGAAAAATTCAGCAAAAGGAATTCATTTTCCCGTTAAAATTGGAAAAATTGATCTTAAAAACTCTAATATTATTTATGAGAGCAACCAGCAACCGTTAAGTCTCAATAATCTTAATGCTTCAATTGAAAATCTTGAACTAACAGATAATTCTGCAAAAGACGGAATGGCTGTGAAAGTAAAAAATTATCATATTACTGCAAACGATTTCAGTTACAAAACTAAGTTCTATCAGATGAAAACGGCTGCCCTGAGTTTAGATCAAAATAAACTTCAGATCAATCGTTTTGCAATGATTCCGCTTGTATCAAGAGCGGAGTTTATAAGAATGATTCCTGTAGAACAGGATCTGTATGATATTAAAGCAGATCAGATATCCGCGCAGGGCAACTGGGATTTATTTTCCGAAAACAAATCATTTTATGCATCACAGGTTATCATTCAGTCTGCAAATGCCAATATTTTCAGAAGTAAAATTCCGGAAGATGATCCGAAAATAAAGCCTTTATATTCAAAGTTATTGCGGACCATTAAAATTCCTATGTTTGTCACTAATCTTCAACTTAAAAATTCGACTCTAGTATATGAAGAAGACACTCCGAAAAGCAGCGGTCCGGGAAAATTGACTTTCAGTAATTTTAATATGAATGTTAATAATCTCAATTCAGCAAAAATGAAGGGGAAACCCACTCAGGTTAGTATAAAGATTGACTGTAAGTTTATGAATACATCGCCGTTGGCGGTAAACTGGACTTTTAATACTGCTGATCAGAGTGACCGTTTTGCGATTTCAGGAAATTTAGACAATATTCCGGCTGTCGCACTGAATTCGTTTATTGTACCTTATATGAGCGTTTCGGCAACAGGATCTATTCAGCAAATGCTTTTTAACTTTAAAGGCAATCCGGAGGGAATCGGTGGAACATTCAATATCAAACACAAGGATTTAAAGATCTCTGTTTTAGACAAAAAAAGCAAAGAAAAAAAGAATCTCCTAAGTGCGGTTGCCAATATCTTTATTAAAACAGACTCCGGTCAGTTTCCCGAATCTGTAATCGTAGAAGGTGTGGAAAGAGATCCTACAAAATCTTTTTTCAATATGTTTTGGAAAGGTGTAGAAAGCGGTTTGAAAAAAACTTTATTAGGAATCAATCCCGATAAAGCTAAAAACAATACGAAAAATGAATCTTCAAAAAAATAAAAATAGCTGAAACCTGAATTATACCGTAGAAAAGTTTAAAATAAAACATCCCGAAATATTCACTTTCGGGATGTTCTTTTATGCTAATATGAATTAAAAATTAGTACTCATCGCTTTCTTCAATAGGAATATCTCTTAGGAAAGTATCAAATTCCTGACCCGGATAATTGCTGTCTGCTCCATAAGAATCAAGAATGATTCCTATGTTTTTTTCGGTATCCTGCACTACATACAAAACAGCATTATCATCAGGATTACTCGGACCTTCAAACCTGTATGTTTTTACAATTCTAAGCTCTTCCGGCTTATAGTTTTTATCTGATCCTTCATATTTCATTTCGCAGTCTTCATTCATTCTGAATTCTCTGTGAATTCCTCTTTTTCTTAAAGTTTCCATGACACCGGTAAGCGTTGTCATTCTGTCTATGTTTTCTGAACTTTCCATAATAATATTTTTTATGTTTAGTACAATTTTTAAACCATAAAACACTGAAAGCATTATTTTTGATAATTAACAAAATTTATCATTCATTAAAAAACAAAAAGGTATATTATTTGATATAGTTTGAAACAGATCGGTAATATTTCTTTAAATCTTATTGATCTTGGAACATTAAATAATATCTACATATGAAAAAAGAAGTAGGAGTTTTACTGGCAGGAGGCGTAGGACTTTTGGCAGTTTTGAGTTTTTTTGGCGTAAAAAAAATATTATCTAAGAAAAATAGAAAATATAACGACTATTACTCTGATTATCACAGACATTTTGACAACAAAAATTCTGATGATGATCATGGAATAGAATTTTATGCCCTTAAGTAGCGACCCGTAAGAAATAGTAAGAATATAATTTTTTTAAAATCCGGAATCATTTTTTGATTTCGGATTTTTTGTGGAAAACTATCCTGTTAAAACTTATTATTTTCAATACTTCTAGGCCTATTTTTACGTTTATAAAAAATATGCAGAACGAAAATTTCAAAAAAGGTCAGGGAGCGCAACGGAATGTTAATAACCGTTTCGACAGATTTACCTATGAACCTGATGATGAAGATTTAGAATCCATAAAAACTACTTTCACGGAGATTTTTCCTAAAACGATTGTCAATAAGGTAAAAAGTGAAGATTTACCTATGGAATATTCCATGAATCCTTATCAAGGCTGTGAACACGGCTGTTCCTACTGTTTTGCAAGACCCACCCACGAATATTGGGGTTACAGTGCAGGAATTGATTTTGAAAGAAAAATAATGGTAAAGAAAAATGCTCCGGAATTGCTGGAGAAATTTTTCAAGAAAAGAGGGTACCAACCTTTTCCGATTCTGCTTTCCGGAAATACAGACTGCTATCAACCCGCCGAAAGACAATTTGAAATTACCAGACAGCTTTTACAGGTTTGTCTTGATTACCGACATCCTGTGAATGTTTTAACGAAAAATGCTTTGGTGCTGCGGGATTTGGATATTTTAAAACCGATGGCAGAACAGAATTTAGTTTCTGTATCTCTTAGTATTCCGACCATAAATGAGGATCTGCGCAGAAAGATGGAACCACGTACGAGTTCTGCGAAAAACAAACTTAAAGCTATTGAAATTCTGTCAGAAAACGGAATTCCCACCTATGTTATGGTGGCACCAATCATTCCGGGACTTAACAGTGATGAGCCTTTAGCTATTTTAAAAGCTATTTCAGAAGCAGGCGCACAAAGTTTTGGTTACACATTGGTAAGGCTGAACGATACGGTAGAACCTGTTTTTGTACAATGGATTGAAAATGCATTTCCTGATCGTGCACAAAAGGTTTTAAATTTAATAAAGTCTATGCATGGCGGAAAACTGGGCGAAAAAAGATACTTTGACCGACAGAAAGGCGAAGGAAATATCGCCGAGATGATTCACAATACTTTTAAAATCGGCAGAAAGAAATTCTTTGAAGGAAAAGAGTTTCCTAAGCTTTCAACGGATGGCTTTACGGGGACGAAGGAGCAGCAGCTGAGGTTGTTTTAGAATTTAGATATAGAAGGCTTTTACTATGCCTGTTTAAAAAATCGTAAACAACCATTTCAAAAAGCCTTTGGTTTGAAACAAAAAGGCGGTTGATATTCATATGAAAAATGCTTTGAAAAAATGATGGTAGATTGACATCAAGGCTATTCGTTTTATTTTTACTTAAAATAACCTGAATATCACTTTCTATGTCAGAAAGATTTGATACAATCTGATTTCTTTCTGACGAAAATTCAGGAGAATGCAGAAACTCAATATATTTCAGCTTAAATGTCCTGTATTTTTTATCAAGCTGTAAATTAAGATTTTTGTCAGCATTAAATTCTGCTTTGAACGCATCATTAAAACGCTTTATCCATTCTGATTTTTCGGTTATAGAAAGTTTAAGCAGATTTAACAAACATTCGATATAAAAAATGCTGACCAATAATTTTTCTTCATCATCATACTCCAGCCATTCTAAAGTAATCTTGCTGTTGATAAAGAAAAAACTTTCTGCGTTTTCTATGGTATTATAACCATATCTTTCTAGTTCTCTGGTATATGTATTGACGGATATGTCTGATATTTCGCCACTTTCCAAAAAACTTTCCAAACCGTTATTTATCTCCTGCACAACCGACTGAAAAAACTCTTTTTCAGCTAAATTAAAGCGAATTCTTAAATGGGGTTTCGGATCATTATACCGTATAAAAAACCATTTTGAGATTTGATTTCTTTCTTCAAGGCTGTCAATTAAAGGCATTAATTCTTCTAAGACCAGATCTGCGGTCTTTATTCCTGTATAAACTTTAAAATACAGCCACTCAGTTCCCGGAAAAAATTTTCTTTTTGCTGACATATTATATTTTAAACATCGGAAAAACAAACTCTTTTTTGAGATCTTCTCTGCTGTGATACAAATATTCTTCTACTGTGACAGATTTATGTTTCAGGATAATCTCCAGAAAGATTTTGATCATATCTGAATTTCCCAGATTGATCGGCAAAATATTATCAGACTGCACCCACTCAATCCACTGTGGAATATTTCTTTTAATTCTCCAGTTTTGTATTTCAGATACGATTTTCTTCTCTTCTTTATTATCAAATATTTGTAAAGATTGTATTTCCTGCTCTGTAATACTCCATTTAGCTTTAGATAAAATAATATTTTTATATTCAACTCTCGGTAAAAACCGATAAATCCGGCTTAATGCTCCCCAGTTAAAATGTAGATTTCGCCGTTTATTCTGCGAACTTAAATCACACAAAAAATGATAAACAGGAAGCGAAGAACTATTTTGATAATTGTGTGCGTTGGTTAGAAAAGGGATAACTTCCTTGTTAAGTTTTTTCGATCTTAAAATAAGGTGATCATTTTGTAATGAAATATAAAGATCATTCACAAAAATCCGTCTTTCTTCTGATACAACAGACTGCGCCAGATAAGTAATTTCGTACTTTCTTAAAGTAGGTCTTCTGATGATATTTCCAATTCTGGAATCCGGAAGATGAATTATTTCTGCTAAGATTACATTATTGTCAGTTTGCAATTGTTCTTCCTTATCTGTAATCTTTTTAGTTAAATCCTGTACTTTACTTTTTTCGGAGCAGAATCTGCCAAGCAGATTTGCTGCACTGCTTCCTCCTATGCCTCCGAGAGATAATTTGTCTTTGTTATTTTCGAAAATCAGCTCCGCCATTACTGAAAAAGTTTTGGGTAAATCTTCCCATTTTTCTTCAAAATCTTTTACATCTTCGTCGGAAAATTCAATAATAAGTTGGTTTTCTAAAGATGCTTTTTGCATTTTTTGATTAAGAACTTCTTGGAAAGGGGTCAGAGTAAATTCAAGTTCGTCTTTATTTCGAGACCTTGGAATTTTCAGCTCTTCAAGGTAAGAATGCACTCCTCTAGTTTGAGTATTTTGTCTGTATCCAATTCCTATTTCAGTATCCAGAACAAGAGATAAAGGTATTTCCTCAGATTCATAACGTTCAGCAAACGCTTTTTTAAACTCTTCAATGTAAGTATTTTTATTATAAGAATTAATTTTATTTAAAAATATAATCCCCTCTTTAATTTTCTTTTTCGTGTCGGGACAAACATAAAATTTATTTTGAAAATACAGATCGGTCTGAAAGAGATATTTTTGCTCATATTCAGTATCAAGAAACTGAATTAAACTCTCAATTTTCTGATATTCTGAAATAGGGTTTCCTATTGCCTGATCCAGTTGTAAGAGTTTTTCTTTAATCTCTTTTAAAATTTTTGTTTCCCTTGAAGTTTCAACCTTATCTAAAATTGAAATGATATGATCGAAATAATTTTCACCTGATACCACAGGTTCCAATTCGCTTACTAAGACCTGATTTTCAATCAATTCTTCAACAAATTCTTCGGCTTCTGTATAAGAAATTTCTTCTGCAACTAATGATTGTGCAATCTGTTGTATTGTTTTGCCTTTCTTTGAAAAAGCTAATAAATGAAAAAGCTCTTCCGAAAACGGTGCAGAGGAAATAATATAATCTCTTTTTCTGTTTACATATTCGTACTCTATGTACCTTATTCTTTTTCCAACCTTATAGATACTATTATTGGGAAAATATATCAATTGTCTTCTGATTTCTTTCGTATTCCCTAGCTTTCTGCCTAAAGATACAAGGAAATGCATATCCAGTTTAGTATCTCTTAATTTTCTTGAAACTGAAGTTTTCAGATCGGACTTGTCAAAAGAGCCCAAACCAATTCCTGAAAATAATCCAAACGGAGTTGCTCTTGTACTCATTCTGATATAATATTTCAGAATGGTATGATGAAGCTTTTGCACATTTTTGAAAGCAAAATCTTTTTCCGAAAGCAGCCATTGAGACATTTTCTTATATAATTCCGGTGAAGCAAGATAAATAGCTTCCTGAAAAATAGGATTAATACAGATTTCACGAAAATCTGATTCTGATAATTTCTCTTTTGAGATTTTTTTATGAAAATCTTTCTGCGAATAATGTGGAGTACGCACTGCAAACTCTTCAAAAAAATGATAAGGAAACTGAGGCATTTATTTGTTTTCTGAAACAGGAATTTCAATATAACTGTCGTTATAAAACTTTATTTCAAGAGGCTCTTTAGCATCATCTATTGTTTCTTCGCTTACATCTTTTCCTGTTCCATAATTAACTTGCCACAAAGGACTTTTATTAACACCAACTATTAAAACAAATTTATTTCCTTTTTCGATTTTCTTACTTACAAATTCATTGTTAGAGATAAGCAGGGATTCTTTTTTATTTGGAACAAGTAAATTTCTTTTCTCGCGGTTTTGTGAATAACTTGCTCTCCCCAAATAGCTTGACAATAAAAAGTATTTACCATCTGGCAAAAGTTCATATAAATTGACATAGATGTCTACATCTTTTTTATTAATTGAAAATTTAAGTTTTCCTGAAAAATTACCTGAAAATTCAAAGGTTTTATCGAAAGCATCTGTAGAAAAAATTAAATTATTTTTTTCATAAATTGTTTTTTCAATTACATCATACTTTAATGCAAGTAATTCGTCTGCATCAGATCTATCTCTAAAATCTATTTTAAGTGAGGAAAAGTTTGTAGTCTTATTTTTTGAGGCAGATAAGTTCTTTTTTTCACTTTCTAAATAGAATTTCACTTTATTCTCCTCAAAGTTATGAATAGAATTTGTACTTTTCCACTGATTTGAACCCATCACCTGATAATTGATTCTATCTTTTATAAATGTCGGCTTTTCTTTATCTTTTAAAATATAATCGAACCATTCAATACAAATTTTATTCAAATCTATATCAGCAGCTTTATCTATTGTGTAACCTCTTAGTTTTTTCTTGATATTTCCCTGAGCACCCGAATGATCGTATGGACCAATGATTAAATAATGCTCAGCTTTTTTATTATATTTATAATGCTGCTTTAGATAATATAATGCTCCTAACTGGTCTGAATCGTAATATCCTGTCATTGTCAGAACAGGGATGTTTATTTTAGAAAATTCCTTTTTATAAGGCACCATACTTTTCCAGTAATTATCGTATGCGGGATGTGTAAGCCATCTTTGAAAAATAACATCCGTTTTTCCACTTAATGAATCTAATTTTTTGAAAGATTTACCTGTTTCATACCATTTTTTGTAAATTGGATTCCATTTTTTCTCGTCAAAATCCTTGTAGCTAATCATCTTGTTGTTAGTGACATAGTTTAGCCATCTTAGCGCATAAGATGAAAAAATATTATTATTCATAGGAAAATCCATTGTTCCAATTCCTACAGGAGCTTGTGGTATTATTGTTTTTAATGCAGGATGTAAGTTTTTTGTTGCTGCCCATTGACTAAACCCTAAATAGCTTCCGCCCATCATTCCTATTTTTCCATTACTCCATGGCTGCTTCACAATCCAGTCTATGACTTTGTTGATATCTTCTGTCTCATGCTCAAATGGCTCTATTTTATTACTACTTAGATATTTACCACGTGTATTTAAGATAACACAAGCATAACCTTCTGAAGCGTATTCTTTAGCTTCATTAATATTTGCTGCACTTGAATAAATTGTATTTATTAAAATAGTATTTAAAGGTTTTGACGTTTTATTATTTACTACGATACTTAGTGTAAGATCAACATTATCTTTAGTAACAATTTTCACACTATCATATACTGTATAATTTTCTTGATCTAGTTTTTTTAATAATGGTTTTGCAAAATGGAAGGTTTTTCTGGCAACATTAAGTGAGTTGTATTTTCTGCAAAGCTGTACTGCATCACTTATTTCAATACTGTCATTTTTTATTTTGTTTTGAATGGTTTCAATAATGCCTTTTTCTATTTCTGCAAGATCAAAATCAAAATATTCTGGAAGAATGATTTGTGACTTGACTGGTAGTTTTACATATTTTTTTTTAAACTCTTCCTCATATATTTTCTTTAGTTCAGTGGTGCTTTTTACTCTTTTAATGGTATTAATGTAAATTTCAAACTGAGTCCCCATAGCGGCTGCTTCAATGGGGTAATCCGAGCGGTAAATATTTCGAATTGATTCTAATTGAGAAAGTGATAAATCATAATCTTCATTAATCATATTAATCCTGAAAGCATTCTCATAAAAAGTTGATGGATCTTTTTCTGAGTATTTATCTTTAAGCTGAGTTGCTAAATATTTTACAAGATTTTCTGGATTCGAGACCGCAACTCCTTTTACATTTATTTTTTGACAAAAAATAAAATTGAAAAAAGTAAGAAAACAAATAATTAGAGTGTTTTTCATTATATTACTCACAAATAAATTATTAAGAAAGAGCATTATAAAAATGCTTATAAAATTGAGGCTGCAAAATTTTTGGCAGCCTCATTTCGTTTAAGCATTTGTGCCGGTTGTAGGTCGAAGAGATCCGTCCACACCTCCTGGTCTGTCTGTATTGTCGAAGACGGTATCGTTTCCTCCTCCAATACCTCCTGCAGCAGCACTACCTCCCATAATAGTGTTTAATCCATTTTGGATTTTAACCATTTTTAGCTTATTTAATGAAAGCTTTTTTTGATTGTTTTTTACTTTTCTCATTTCAAAATTTTTTTTATAAACGGAACAAAATAAGTTCCTTTAAAAGGGTTATCAAAGAAATTAATCTCGAAATTTACCAATTTCTTATTCATCATTTTTACAAATATCATATTTTCAGAATATTATCCTAATTTCTTTCTTGTAATACTTTTATATAATACGAAGGCAATGTCCCTGTAATTTTTTTAAAAGCATTAGAAAATGATTCTGAATTATTGAAACCTGCTTGGTCTGCAATAGCTGAAATTGTAAATTTTCTAAGTTTTTTGTTATCTTGTAATTCTTTTATTATATAGTTGATACGCAATTCATTCAAATATTTTGAAAAGTTCTTCTCTTTAAGTTCATTAATAGATTTGGAAAGATAATCACGATTAGTTCCCAAATCTTTTGCTAATGCATCAATTGTGATGTTTTTTTGAAGGAAACCTTTACTAGTCTCAAAGTGTTCTAACTTTAGATTTATTTCTTTTAAGATATTATTGGGTACCGTATATTTAGGTTTCTCAATATTTACAGTATTATCCTCAATTTTTTCATTTGTAGTAGAGATAGGATTTGGAAATTTAGGTTCAGACTCATTTATCCGGTGGGTTAGTAAAATTTTTGCCTGTCTTTTATATTCTTTTACTTTCCTTATATTCTTAATAAATAAAAAGAACAGTATTAAAATAACAGTGCTGCCTAATCCCAAAGAACAATACAGAATAGAATTTTTATTATTTAAATCAGAGATTAACTGTTCTTTTTCTTGTAACAGTATGGGTGTATCGTATTTTTTATAAATATCCTTTGAGAGATATTGCTTACTATTATTTATAATGCTATCTGCATGAAATAACTTATTGATGTAAGTAAGTTGATTTTCTTTATCCCCAATGGATTTGTAATAGTCTATCAGAATTTCGTAACCATCTCTTGTTACCGGAAGAAATTCGTTAGAAATAAAAGAAAGTGAATCTGACTTTTTAAAATAACTAATTGATTTTAATTGATTCTTTTTTTCATGATTAATTTTACCTAAAAAATAATACACAATTGCCAGATTGGGCTGATCTTCATTTTTCTTTAGCTTTTCTTCTACCGTTAAAAGATTCCTGACGGCATTGTCGTAACTCCTTAAATGATAGTCAGCAATACCTTCAGACATCAAAAAATAAACAAAATGAGAATAATCATTATACTTTTTACATTCCGAAATTCCAATTTTGTTAAATACTTTACTTTGAGAATAATTTTTTGTCTTATTGTAAGCATTTGATACTGAAAAAACAGAACCAATATAGCTTTTTACATCTTTTGTGTTAGAGTTCAGTTTTTGCCTTTGGTATTTATAATACTCAATAAAAAGTTGTAGTGCATCTTCATTTTCGTCGGTTGCTGTTTTTAATATACCAATAAGTTTCTTGATGTAATAAAACTGGTCGGGATTCCTGTCTTTTGATAAAGTTTGTGCTGTTATATAATGATCTAATGCGCTTTTATAATTAAATTCTTTATAATCTAATATACCTTTTATAATATGGGCTTTAGCAGGATACTCTTTTGTGTAAACATCTTTTGTAATAATTAAAAGCGAATCTGCATAAGGCTGACCTTCCCTTGGTTTTAAACCTTTTGAATGCGCAATTTTGTAATACCCATCATATATAAGGTCATTATTTCTAGCTTTCTTGCCTTTGCTTAAAATGGTATTGGCATATATTTCTGCTTTAGAATTATCAATTTGAAATACTTCATTATATGCTTTAACCAATTCTTCATAGTTTTTATTTCTTAAAGTATCTGGGATCTTAAATCCCTTTATACTTTGTGAAGAAATCAATGTATAATTTAATAATGCCAAAATTATAAAATAAGAACGAAGCATTTGTATTTTCATCTTACAAAACTACAATTTTTTTAGAATTTAATCGGGGTTTCAAGATTAACATATAATCAATTGACTTTATATAATTTACAAAAAATAACATTTTCGATTTTTATCAATTTCGACCCCAAAACTTACCAATTTCGACATCTCTTGTTTGTCTATTTCCCAGCACTACCGCATCTTTGCTTCAACAAAACACAAATGTTTATATTTTGTTTGTGCGCACAGCAAAATTATAAATGAAACGCTGATCAGCAAAAAACCCATGTCGGGGTTTGTACGGCAAAATTTATTATTAAATTAAATTTTTTTAAAATGAAAAATCTTAAAAAACTTTCGAGAAGTGAAATGAAAGCTGTAGGCGGAGGAGAGCAAGGCGTATGGGCTTGTTGTAATTGGCTAGGTCAATGTAGCACAACTGTTGTTGGTGATTCTAATAATTTGGTTTGTGTTGACAGAGGAACAGTACTAACAAAAAAAGGACTTGCCGAATCAATATCAACAAGTTTCGAATAAGCTAATTAAATGAAAAGGCTACTTATTTCTGTAGCCTTTTCTAATTTAAATTATGAAAAATATATCTTTTATTTGCTTTTTTTTATCTTTTATTTGTTTTTCTCAAAATACTAGATTTTCTTATAATTATCAATTTGTTTCTGATACTTTGAAAAAGGATATTGTTACAAATGAAATTGTTGTGCTGGACTTTTATAGCAATGAACAACGATCTGTGTTCACTGGACTAAAAAACATCATATCTGATTCTGTTATGTCAGTGAATTCTAAAAAAGGACTTATGTCCTTCCCAGATAGCTCTATGAAAATAGGATACATAGTAGAAAAAAAAATTAATGAAGATTGTACTTACTTGTATACACTTGATCATATGGTAAGTTTTCCTGTAAAAGTTAAAGATGATAGGAAAATAAATTGGGAAATTTCAAATGAAAAAACAAACATATTAGGATATCAAGCTCAAAGAGCAACAACTTTTTTCTCTGGAAGAAAATGGACAGCTTGGTTTACTACGGAGATTATTGTTCAAGATGGTCCTTATAAGTTTTATGGACTGCCCGGACTTATCTTAAAAATTTCTGATCAAACAAATACTCACTCATTTGAAATAATATCTGTTAAAAATCTAAAATCAGATTATTTTATTTTGAATGAAAAGGCTTACAAAGAAGCAAAACAAATTACTTTACAAGAATATGAAAAAATTCCTAGCCCAATTGAAGAATTTAAAATGAAAGCTTTGATGGGGGAGGTCATTTTTAGTAGTATTAATGAGAAACAAAAATTTCTCAAAGATATTGATGATAAAATAAAAGAAAGAAAAAAGCATGATAATAATCCTATTGAATTTACTTTTAAAAAATGAAAATTTTTAAAGACGCTATTTCAAAATTAGGGCTTAATTTCGAAGAATTTCTCTTTCAATTTCAATCCCACCCCCATTATCCTTCCGCTCTAGCATTCAGTGATACTTTAAAGTTTATGGGAATAAAAAATGATGCTTATGAACTTGATAAAGAATATTGGAGCAAATTGCCTGAAGTATATATTGCATTGGTAGATAATTCTTTTTCTTTGGTTGAAAAGAGAGGAAATGATTTTACGATCTATTCAGATAAAATAAAAACGCTTAACAAGGAAGAGCTGTACAAAAACTCAGATGATTTTGTACTTCTTTTTGAGAAAACTAATAATGTAAAGCCGACAGCATTCTTTAATTTTAGACCATTTATTTATACAATTTTCGGGATAATTTTCCTCTATTCTTTACTAGAGTTTACTTGGTGCGAAAGTATGTTCAATCTACTGTCGTTACTTGGAGTTTACATTTCTTTAGAGCTTTTTAATCAAAAGTTTGGGCAAGAATCTGTTGTCGTAAGCAATATTTGTAGCGGAGCAGCTAATAGCAATTCTAAAAGTTCATGTGCAAAAATTTTTTCTGCTGATAAAACGAATGTTTTAGGCTTAAAGATTTCAGATTTTAGCTTAATTTATTTCTTAGGAATAACATTTATTGGTCTTTTACTTCCGGGTTCTCAGTTTATTTTAAAAATTATTTCACTGATTTCAGTTGTGGTGATTTTATATTCACTCTATGTTCAGACTTTTGTAGAAAAATCACTTTGCAGAGTGTGTCTTTTTATTATTTTTATTTTATTGGCGCAGATTGCAGTTAGTTCTTTCTATTTTAGTTTGGTCATTTCTTTACCGATTGTTTTTATCAGCGTTATTGCATTTATTTCTTTGTTTTTGACGATTGCTTTTCTAAATAATCTGATTAACCAAAAAGAAGAGCTTAAAAAATCGAATGCAAAAAATCTTAGATTTAAAAGAAATTATGAATTGTTTAAACGCGAGCTTTTAAGTAAAGATAAAATTGAGTTTTCAGATGAAAATATCTTTTTCTTAGGAAAGAAAAATGCAAAACTCCATATATCCGTTATTTCTAATCCTTATTGTGGTTTTTGCAAAGACGCCCATAAAATATTAGAAGATTTACTATCAAAATATCCTGATAAAATTTCTGCACAATTAAGGTTTAATTATGTAGGAGGAAATGTTGAAGAAAAATACACGCAGTTAATCTCGGGTTTCCTAAATATTTATAAAAACAAATCTCAACAAGAGTTTCTAAAAGCTATTGACTCTTGGTTTGAAAATAGAGATGAAGAAGAAATCAGTAAAAAAACGAAATCGAAGGTGAGTGAAGATTTAACTGACATTATTCAGAATACTGTAGAAAACATAGAAGCTCAGCTTAATTTCACTCCAATTTTTATTATTAATGGGTATCAGTTTCCAGATAAATATGAAAGAGATGATATTTTCTATTTTATAGATGATCTTTTGGAGGATGAAGAAATAATGAAGAAAATATAAAACCGTTGAAAAAAAAATTTCCCTTTTACCTTCAACCCGATGCCAAAGACTGCGGTCCCACATGTCTCAGAATCATCAGTAAACATTACGGCAAAAGCATTTCACTACAACAAATTCGTAATCTTTCGGAGACGACTCGTGAAGGAAGCAGTTTACTAGGGTTGAGCGATGCAGCTGAAGACTTAGGGTTCCGTTCTCTAGGAGTTCAGATTGATTTTAATACGCTTGCCTCTGAAGTTCCTTTTCCGTGTATTGTACACTGGAACAAGCAGCATTTTGTTGTTGTTTATAAAATTGATAAAAATAATAATGTTTATCTCTCTGATCCAAGTTATGGATTGATAACCTACACAAGAGCAGAATTTATCAAATTCTGGATCGGTGAAAACGCTAATGAAAATACGGAAGAAGGTATTGCTCTTATTCTGGAAACCACACCTGCGTTTTTTCAAACGGAATTTGATGATGAAGAAAGCAAAGCAAGTTTTTCTTTTCTTTCAAAATATCTGCTGAAATATAAATCGCTTATTTTTCAGTTAGCGGTAGGTTTGCTTGCAGGAAGTTTGCTTTCCCTTATAATGCCGTTTCTTACCCAAAGCATAGTGGATATCGGGATTCAGAATCAGGACATTAATTTTATTTATCTTGTGCTCCTTGCACAGGTGATGCTTTTTCTCGGCAGAATGGGAATTGAAGTGATTCGAAGCTGGATATTGCTTCATCTTTCCACAAGAATCAATATTTCCATTATCTCTGATTTCTTTATCAAACTGATGAAACTTCCAATCAGTTTCTTTGATACGAGGATGACCGGAGATATCATGCAGAGAATCAACGATCATCACAGGATTGAGCAACTTCTCACCAACTCATCACTAAACACTTTATTTTCGTTAGTCAACCTGATTATTTTCAGTATCGTTTTGCTGTTTTATGATTACAGATTGTTTGTTGTTTATTTAGTGGGAGCGGTTTTGTATGTCGGATGGATCACTTTTTTTCTTAATAAAAGAAAAGAACTCGACTATAAAAGATTCTCACAGGTTTCTCAGGAACAAAGCAAAGTGATTGAACTCATTAATGGTATGCAGGAAATCAAAATGCACAATGCCGAAAAACAAAAACGCTGGGATTGGGAATTTCTGCAAGTCAAATTGTTTAAACTGAGAATAAAATCGCTCTCGTTAGAGCAATGGCAATCGGTTGGCGGAAATTTCATCAATCAGATAAAAGATATTTTGGTGAGTTTTCTTTCTGCCAAATTGGTTTTGGAAGGAAATCTTACTTTAGGGATGATGCTTTCGGTTCAATATATTATTGGACAGCTCAACAGTCCTCTTTTACAATTAATTGATTTTATTAAACAAACGCAGGATGCCAAGATTTCATTAGAAAGATTAGGCGAAATTCATGATAAAGAAGATGAAGAAAATAAAAACGAACAATATGCCAATGAGATTCCTCAAAAAGATATAGAAATCAGCAATATGTCTTTCAGATATATTGGTTCTGACCAGTTTGTTTTTGAAAATCTGAGCTTAAATATTCCATACCAAAAAACTACCGCTATTGTCGGAGCCAGCGGAAGCGGAAAAACTACATTGCTAAAACTTTTAATGAAATTTTATGAACCCAATGAAGGGGAAATAAAAATCGGTAATACTCAGATGAAGAATATTTCTCCAAGATTCTGGAGAGATCAATGCGGTGTTGTGATGCAGGAAGGTTATGTATTCAATGATACCATTGCCAATAATATTGCGGTAGGAGAAGATTATGTAGATAAAAATAAACTGAGAAAAGCAGTAGAAATTGCCAATATTAAAGATTTCATTGAAGAATTGCCATTAAGCTACAATACGAAAATCGGAAACGAAGGCATTGGGATCAGTGGCGGACAAAAACAAAGGCTGTTCATTGCAAGAGCAGTGTATAAATCTCCGGAATACATTTTCTTTGATGAAGCTACAAGTGCTTTGGATGCCAACAACGAAAAAGTAATCATGGAAAATCTTGAACAGTTCTTCAAAGGCAAAACGGCAATTGTGATTGCACACAGATTATCAACCGTGAAACATGCCGATAAAATTATTGTTTTAGATAAAGGTAAAGTGGTAGAAGAAGGTAATCATGCAGAATTGGTTACTTTAAAAGGTGAATATTACAGACTTGTTAAAAATCAGTTAGAACTTGGTAATTAAGTAGTATTTAGTAAGTAGTAATTAGTATTTTAGTTCAACCCGATTGATAATTATTTCTACTAATTGATCAAATGAAAAAAGATAATGTACTCCATGATAAATCAAAGAAATTTGCAATACGTATTATTCATTGTTACAAATTTTTGACGGATAGTATGAGAGAATTTATTCTCTCTAAACAGCTTCTGAGAAGCGGAACTGCTATAGGAGCATTAATTGCAGAAAGTAAATTCGCACAAAGTGATAAAGATTTTTTAAACAAATTATACATTGCATTAAAAGAAGCAAATGAAACCTTATATTGGCTTGATCTTTTGTATGAAACCAACTTTCTGTCAACAAAAGAATTCAATTCTATATCAAAAGATGCAACAGAATTACTGAAGCTATTAATCTCAATAACAAAAACATTAAAATCAAAATAGGTTGGTTTTGGTAGTATTTAGAAATTAGTAAGTATAAACTAACTAACAACTAATTGCTAACTATTAATTGCTACGTACTAACTGCTAATTGCTAATTAAAATGAAAGATATTTTAGATAACATAGAACTCCGCTCAGAAAGCGTTCAGGATATTCTTACACAGCCTCCTCATTGGATGATCCGGTGGGGAAACACGGTTATTTTTATTATTTTGATCATGATTATGGTGATGAGTTACATCATCAAGTATCCAGAGTTTGTTCCAGCTCCGATTATTGTGACCTCTCAGAATCCGCCGGAAAAAATTGAAGCGAGAAGTAATTCAAAAATAGAAAAAATCTTTATTAAAGATCATCAGAAAGTAAAAAAAGGTGATGTAATGATGGTTTTACAGTCTACCGCAAACTATCAGGATGTTTTGGAACTTAAGACAATTGTTGATTCTATAAAATCTGACGAGCTGCTTTCATTCCCGTTGAATAAAGTTTCCAATTTCAAACTGGGCGAACTACAGGGTGATTACAACAGTTTTGCGAAAGCTTTTCAGGACGAAAATCTATTCACCAGATTACAGCCGTATGCTCCGGAAAACCTTGCTGCCAATCAAAGCATGACAGAAGCGAGAATAAGAATTGCTAATTTAATGCAGCAGAAAAATCTGGAGATTACAAAATACGAGCTTACCAAAAAAAATTATCAGCGTTCTCAGGAGTTATTCAATCAGGGAGTTATTGCAGCAATGGAGCTGGAAAATGAAAAAATAAAATTCCTGCAGGCTCAGCAAAACCTCGAGAACATCAATATTTCTTTGTCACAGTTACAGGAAAACATAACCAATCTTAATAAAACAAAAAGCGGAACGGCAATCAACACAGAGAAGGATAAAATTACCTACTCTTCTCAGACTTTACAGCTTTTTGAAAATCTCAGAAAATCTCTAAAACAATGGGAACAGACATATCTCATCGTTTCTTCTACTAACGGAATGGCGAGCTTTCAGCAGTTTTTTGGTGAAAATCAGTTTGTAAAAGCAGGAGATCCTATCATCTCTATTCTACCCGATCATACAGAACAATTGGTAGGCAGAATGTCTGTTCCTGCTGTTAATTCAGGAAAAATAATTGCGGGAGAAAAAGTTCTGATCAAACTGGATAATTACCGTTTTCAGGAATACGGAATCATCGAAGGAAAAGTACAGAATATCTCTCTTATACCCGATGACAAAGGAAATTATTATGTAGATGTTGTTCTTCCGAAAGGTTTGCAAACTTCTTACAATAAAACCCTTAAGTTCGACAAAGAACTCCGTGGAAATGCAGAAATTGTTACACAGGATTTAAGATTAATCGAACGATTTTTTTATCAGATCAGGAAATTATTAGGATATCAGTCCTGATTTTCATTATCTGATCCTGCATAGTTTTCAATAATACGATCAGTGGCTTCTTTTAAAGTTTTCCCATTCTCAGGATGTCGTCCAAAACTCGTAAAAAAATCCACTCTATTATTACTTTTATCATACCAGACTTTTCCCTTAAAATTATCAATATTGAGGGTATCTGGTCTTGTAATTTTTTTAAGATATGTAAACGTACCAGGATTCATTGGGACCACATTAATTTGCGGTCCCAAATAACTGCTGTCTGTTGCCATATATCTATCATTTTCCCAATACATATACGGCTTATCAATAGCGGGAGAACCCCAACCAGACATCCAACTTAAAGGTTCGGGTGTTTTTTTATTAGAAAACATGACGCCTCCTGTAACCAGAAGCAATACAAAAGTCATCTCTAAAATACCCAATCCGTTTTTTTTGATAAAATCAGGAATTTTAAAGTTTTGCTCATTGGTAATATTAATGATGATATTGGAAAGTTTTTCAGTTAGAGATTCTTCATCCTCATCAACACTTATTTTTACCATTGTTTTATTAGCAGCTTCATCTTTCTTAATGAATGTTCTTGAAAAATCGGTGAAGTTTTTAAAGCCTACATACTCACTGAATCTATCAAGCATAAAATCTTCCACTTCAATTTCATCCCTGGTTTCATCTATGAATGCGTCATAATATCTTGACAGCGTCCTGTCAGAAATACATTTGGGAAATCTCTCATCAAAGTAAGACCACAAGTAAGATGCTAAAGCATTTTTAGTTTTCTTGCCTGTTTCTTCTTTAGCCTTATTAAACATTTCCTTGATAAGCAACTTTTTCTTGGACATGATTATTTAGTTTACTACAAATTAAATGATTTTCAACCATATAGCATTATGGTTTTCCGTAATACAAATTTCCGTCTCATTGTCTACCGCTGTCTAAGATCTGTCTAACCCTTGCCTCATTTTCTGATGCATATTTGCCATAGAAATCAGTGACAAACTAAAAATTATAAAAACAAACATTTAATCTGATTTCTAAACTACCTGATAAAACGGAAGAAAACTCCGGGTTGGGAAGCAGATGTTTCTCTTCCGTTTTTGAAGGTTCACTTCCCAAAAAATTTAGAAGCGCTTCAATTTTTTTAATCGTGTAAAACTATCTGTGATCTGTTTCGCAGGGAAGAACACGAATGCTTTAACAATAAATTTTTTGACAAAATGATTCAATTACTTTTAATGCTACTTGGTTTAGCATTCGGAAACAATACAGCAAACACAACAAATTGTAATAATGGAAATACAGTAACCACTCAAAACAACCCAGGAACGGGCTTTGATCCGGGAAGCGGAACAGGAGGAGGAGATGATGGAGGAACAGGTGGTCCTGTGGGAGGAAATACTGGACAAATACCTCCACCCTTTACCACACCATAATTTAACATTGGACAGATTGCATAAATCTGTCCTTTTCTTTTACTTTGTACAAACTAAATCCATGAAAAATATATTAATAGTAGTTACATTGTGTTTGATGTTTTCTTGTAAAAAAGAGAACAATGCTAAATCTGACCCTCCGACAAATAAAAATTTTGAAAGAGCTCAGATATTTTCCAAAAATGGCAGTCCTGATTCAGCTTTTTATTATTTCAACTTATCTAAAAATGATTTTTTGGATAAAAACGATTCACTTGGTGTTGCAAGAGCCTTAGTAAATATGGCATTAATTCAAACTGATAATGGTGATTTTTTTGGGGGAATTGAATCATCATTAGAGACTAATAAATTCCTTAAATCTGAACAGGGTATTATTGCAAAAAAAATATTAACTTCTAGCTATAACAATATTGCTAATGCCTCTAATAGCCTTAGAAATTATGACAGCGCAATTGTTTACTATAAAAAGGCTATAGAATATGCAGATAATAATGAAGCTAAATATATCTGCTATAATAATATAGGGGATGCATTAATAAATCAAGGCAAAATAAAATTATCTAAGAAATATTTAAAGAAAGCAATTCTTGCAGATAGTGCTAATAACTATTCCCGAGCATTGAATAATTTTGCAAAAGCTAAGTATCTTGATGACAAAGACTATGATCCTTTGCCTGATTTTAACAAAGCATTAGCTATTAGACAAGAAATGAAAGACGGAGCAGGTCTAAACTCAAGTTATGAAACACTATCTACTTACTATTTTAATAAAAATAAAAAAGTATCACTACAGTATGCAAAAAAAATGCTGAAAGAAGCAACACATAATAATAGTCCTGATGATCAAATAACTGCATTAAAAAGAATTATTTCACTAGAGCCTGAAAATTATTTGCAAAATTTTGAAAAACTTGATTCCATAAGTGAATATGTTCAAACATCAAGAAACAAACATAAGAGCCAATTCGCTATGGTAAGATATGATGTAAAACAAAAGGATGCCGAAAACAAAAATTTAAAACTTCAGAAACTTGAAGATGAAAACAAAATATTAATTCTTTTTGGAAGCTTACTATTATCAATTTTGGTTATTGTTTTCTTGAGAAAAAGACAAATAAGGCTAAAGCAGGAAAAAGAGCTCGAAGTAAAAAAGACAGAACTTAGATATTCCAAAAAAGTACATGATAAAGTAGCTAACAAAGTTTATCATGTCATGTCTGAAGTAGAGAATACTGAAAATATGAACAAAGAAGTTTTGCTGTATAAACTTGATGGGATTTATCAGATTTCGAGAGATATATCTTATGAAAAAAATGATGTCGCTCTTGAGCATAATTTTTCACAACATTTATCTCAAATGCTTAAATCTTACTCATCAGAAAATATCAAAGTTCCGATTATCGGTAACGAAGAATCTTTGTGGGAAAATGTTGCAGATCATTCGAAGGTCGAAGTTTTTTATATGTTACAGGAACTGATGACCAATATGAAAAAACACAGCAAAGCAGATAAAGTTCTTCTTGATTTTTCACGCGAAAATGACTTGATAACTATTGTATATTCTGATAACGGAGTAGGAATTTCGGAATTTTCTCCAAAAAATGGTGTGCAAAATACGGAATCCCGTATAAATTCTATTGGTGGAACAATTAATTTTGACACGAAAACAGAAAATGGTTTAAAAATCACCCTTTCATTTCCAGCAAAAAATTAATAATTATGTTTAAAAAAACACTGATAGCAGAAGATTTCGAGAGTTACAACTCTTCTGTACAAAAAGCTCTTGAAGAATTAAAAATTGAAATCATAGATAATGTTCAGTATTGCGACGATGCATTTATGAAGATCAAAAAAAGTATTCGTGAAAAAAAACCTTATGATCTGCTGATTACTGATCTTTCATTTGTAAGTGATCACAGAGAACAAAATATAACGAATGGCAGAGATTTAATCAATATGATCAAAAATGAATCTCCAAGTATCAAAATAATCGCTTTCTCCATAGAAGACAGAGCCGAAATTGTTGATGATCTATTCAAAACACACGAAATCAATGGTTTCGTTTCCAAAGGCAGGGAAGATCTTAAAGAACTAAAACAAGCTATAAAAGCTGTATTTAATGATCAAAAATATATTTCAACCAATATTAAAAATTCGATAAAGACGAAAAACTCTTACGATTTTACAAGATTTGAAATTATTCTTGTAAAATTACTTTCAGAAGGCATGATGCAGAAAAACATCCCTGAATATTTAAAGGAAAACAACATCAAACCATCCAGCTTGAGCAGTGTAGAAAAATGTCTCAACAATATGAAAGAATCTTTAGGAGTAGGTAATAACGAACAACTGATTGCTCTTTGCAAAGATTGGGGAATTATTTAATCTTATTTTCATAAAACATTCATACGAACCTTTCAGTTTTTTTGAAAGGTTTTTTCGTTTTACGGTTTCCCGTAAGGATTGGTTTCTAAAGGGTTATACTTTTGGAGTATTAAAAACAATTTAAAAAATATTTATTATGAATGTAAAACATACACCAACAGAAATTGTAAATAAAGGGCAAAAAGGAGGAACAACTGGTTGCGGAACCAATACAAATGTTCATTTGGATCACTGGACAAATACTTCCGATAAAATAACATGCGATAAAAACGGCTGCAAAGACTAAAATCATGGGAAAATTTGTAATCACTCAAAGAGTAAACAGCGAGTATCAGTTTAATCTGAAAGCCGGCAACGGAGAAATCATTTTAATGAGTGAAGGCTACGTTCAGAAATCATCTTGTCTTAAAGGGATAGAATCTGTGAAAAACAATTCGCAGGACGATTCCAGATACGACAGACGAATGACGGTTAACAATAAAGATTATTTTGTATTAAAAGCAAGAAACGGAGAAATCATAGGTAAAAGTCAGTATTACAGTTCAAAATCTTCTATGGAAGTTGGGATTTCTTCCGTTAAAACGAATGCACCGACAGCAGAAACTGTTGACGAAACCATTTAAACCAAAAACCATGGATCTTAAAATAAAACTAGAACAGCTGCATCAAAAAGTTGTTGGACTGAAAGATCAGATCGGGACAGAGGAAGCCACAAAAAATGCTTTTGTAATGCCTTTTATTCAGATTTTGGGATATGATATTTTTAATCCGACAGAGGTTATTCCGGAACACATCTGCGACATCGGAACGAAAAAAGGGGAAAAAATAGACTATGTCATCAAAAAAAATGACGAACCCATTATTATCATCGAATGCAAACACTGGAAAGAAAATGCCGATGCACACAATTCTCAGCTTCATCGCTATTTTCATGTTTCAAAATCCAGGTTTGGAGTTCTTACTAACGGAATTGTCTATAATTTCTACACAGATTTGGAGAAACCGAATATTATGGACGAGAAACCTTTCTTTACCATTAATATTGAAGACATCAAAGACAGTTCTATAAAAATTCTGGAAAGCTTTACCAAGAAAGAATATAATCTTGAAACTATTTTAGATTCTGCAGAAGCATTAAAATATATTAAAGCGATCCGAAAAGAGTTTGAAAAAGAAATCGAAAATCCTTCTGATGAAATGGTAAAAATGTTGGTCAGCCGATTTTTCAATAAGCCGCTTATCGCAAACCGAATGATTGCTTTTAAAGAATATACTAAAAAAGCGTTGACGACATCCATCAACGAATCTATTAGTTTTAGATTAAAATCGGCATTAAGCATCAACGAACAAATAGAAAAGCATGAAGAAAAAATAATCACCTCTTCTCCTATTGACGACAACAACGAATCTAAAATCGTTACCACAGAAGAAGAACTGGAAGCTTTTCAAATTGTAAAAGCCATTTTGCGGGAAAAAATTCCATCTGAAAGAATTGCGCACAGAGACACATTGTCGTATTTCGGAGTTCTGCTCGATGATAACAACAGAAAGCCACTTTGCAGATTTCATTTCAACACGGCAAACAAGTATCTGGAAACGTTTCACAACGGAAAAGAAGCCGGGGAAAAAGTTTTGCTCAATAATCTCGATGAAATCTACAATTTCAGAAATCAGCTTCATCAGACTTTAGAAAATTATAACATTTAAACAATCACTATGAAAAAATTACTACTTACAAGCCTTTTAGGTTTAGCCTTATTATTACCTACAGCTATTTCAGCTTCTGATAACAGCACAGCTTCAGCAAAAGAAGTGTCTTTCTCCAAAGGAAAGAAAAAGAAAAGCAGAAAAAGCGCAAAAAGCAAAAGAAGCAAAGCGAAAAGATCAAGATCAACAGCAAGCAGAGGCTGTACTTATAATGGTCACGAATTAATCGTAGGAGAAAGAGGTGGTTGCTATTATTACTCCGGAAACAGTAAAGAATATGTAGACAGATCGTATTGTTCTAATTGTAACTAATAAAAAATAATTATGAAACTCAAATTTTTACTTTTAATAATTTTCTCATTTTCTTTTCTTACACAAATTGAAGCACAAAGAAGAACTACAAGTGTAAAAGGCTATACAAGAGAAGATGGAACTTATGTAAGACCACATACAAGAAGTTACAATTCAGGAAGCAGCTATTCATCCAGTAGTTATCAAAGTTCACCATCTTATTCATCAAGTTCTGATGAAAGCTACTCTAAATTTAAAAAAACATCTTCTGGTGACTATTTAGCTTCTACATCTAATTATAATGGAGATAGAATTGAGAAATCAAATTTAATTTCTATTCAAAATTCTGATTTTGAGATGGAAGATGGTAATATTATTTATTTATCAGTTCTCTATTATAATGATAAGGTCATAGATATTTGCCCTATTTCAAAAAACATAATTGATGATTGGGCATTTGATGAGGTAAATCATTCTTTCAATAAAAATAATTTAACTCCTCAAGACGCTCTAGACTTAGTTTCAAATTATGGATGGAGAATCAGTAAAGACAAAATCAGTAGAAGTTTTAGATATGTAAGTTCCTATGACAAAGTACTTCCTAATTATTTAATTAAAAAAATTGAGGCCGTAAAACTAAAATAACCATGAAATACCTCATCATCATAGCTTCACTATGCTGTTTTATTGGCATTATCGATTTACCGATTGGCTATTATACTTTTCTCCGGATCATTGTTTCATTTATGGCATTTGTCATTATTGTGAACGAGTTCAGAAGCAGAAGATTTTGGTTTATTACTTTTATTTTAATCTTTATTCTTTTCAATCCAATTGTGCCGATTTACCTTTATTTAAAGCCATTTTGGATTATCATAGACTGCATTGTAGGACTTTTATTACTCTACTATTTCTACACGCTAATCCCGAAGAAAAAAACAAGAGAACCAGAAATCATCAATACTAACCACATAGAAATCCCTAGAACCAGAGACAGAATAATCAAATAAAATATGGAAACTACACAAATACCTGAAAATCTTAAAGCACATTTTTTAAGATTGTATCAAATGGCAATATGCGACGAAGATTTTAGTCCTCTTGAACTGAAAATGTTGTATAAATCTGCAGAAGAAAGAGGAATTTCACAAAAAAATCTAGACGAAATTCTTCTTAATCCTATCAATTCCAAAAACTTAATCCCTGAAAATCTTGACGAAAAAGTAGAATATCTCTATGATCTTACTGCAATGATCTGGGCAGATGGAATAGTAAGTCCCAATGAGTATTCTGCGCTTCAGAAATATGTATTAATGTTTGGCTTTTTGGAAGAAAATGTAAATGACATTGTAGATTATTTCATTGAAGCGGTAAAAAACGGAAAAACCAAAACTGAAATTATTAATGCCTTAAATAATTAAAATCATGAACACCATGACCTCGAATATTAAGAATCTTTTTCGGCTGAAGCCCGTTTCATCAGAAGAAAATATAACATCTGCGGCTCAGACCGAAAAGCTGTCAGAAGAAGCCAGTGAAGAAAGCAGAAAGCGTACTTATCATGAATCCGGTTACAGAGACAGCTCTCGAAATAGTGGCAACCATACTGCTTTATCCATCTGTCTGGATGCCATTTACTCCAAATTTCAAAACGAAGAAAAAGAACTTGTTGATAAGCAGAACAAGCTCAAAGAACCTTATCTGAATGAGCAGAAAAACAAGGAAACTGAAATTAAAGGCTTAACCGTTTCTTTAGATAATAATGAGGAAAAACTGGTTAATATTGATGGAGAAATTAAAAATGTGCAGAGTATAATTGAAACTATTAAATTTGAAATTAATGATCTGCCCAGAAATCCGGAAGCATATAGCGTAAAAGCCACAAAAGGGGCTTCTACAAAATTCTGGATCGGTCTTTTTCTGCTTTTACCTATCAGTTTATACCTGTTTACATTTTATATTTCAACATCTTACTCAGCATTTTTCAAAAATTTTGATGCCAACGGCAATATTATTCAAAGCGTTCTAGATGCACAGGCTTTCAATAAAGCATGGGAAGAAGGTCCGTTGGAAGGTGCTTTTGTAACATTAATTCCTTTTGTATTTCTGGGTCTGGGATATTTGATTCATATGTTTGGAGAGAATAAAAACTGGATCAATTATTCAAAAATTGCCTTGCTATTCATTATTACATTCGTTTTCGATGCTATTCTGGCGTACGAAATTGAGTCAAAACTTTACGAACTAAACAAGACTTTCAGCTCTGCTCCATTCGATCTATCTGTTGCGTTTACGAAAAACCAGTTTTGGGGAATTATTTTCGCAGGATTTATCGTATATATCATTTGGGGACTTGTGTTTGATTTTGTAATGAAAGAGCATAAAGAGAAAGATAAAATTAAAAATGAACAGATAATAAGACAAAAAAATATCTTAGTACACCAAGAAAAAATTGTTGACTTTGAAAAACAAAAGGAAGAGATAAGAAACAGCATAGGAAGCATTAAAGAACTGATTGCCAAAGCCAAAGGAAGGGTGGAAGAATTGCAGAATATCATTGATGGGGTTATCATTCCCACCAAAGATTATAAATCATATGCTTCGGAATATATGCAGGGATGGATTACGTTTATCGGTGAAAAGCTTGCCGTTTCCTACCCGGTAAAACAGGATATGATTGAAGAATGTAAAAAACAATACAATTATAATCTCAATAAAGTTGGTGCAAATTCTGACAGTCAAAACTCTGTTTATATGTCTGTTCTTTAAAATTTTAATTATGAAAAAAATATTCTACCTCATTATAGCTTCTGTATTTTTTATCCAATGCGGAAAACCGAAGGAAAAAGTTTCAGAAAATCCAGTTACGCCAAATAACTCGGCAAAAAATCTGAATGTAAGTGTATTAATCGATCTTTCCGATAGAATAGATCCAGAAAAAAATCCCAATCCTACGATGGAATATTTCCAGAGAGATACAGAATACATTAAAGCGATAGAAAAAGGATTTTTAGATCACATTAAAAGCAAAAAAGTAATTCAGCTCAACGATCAGATGCAGGTTTTCTTCAATCCGGAACCTTCAGATCCGAAAATGAATGAGCTTACCAAAGAATTAAAAGTTTCTTTCGATAAAAATACAACGAAAGAAAATATAAGTCTGGTTGAAAAGAAATATTCACAATTACCTTTAGCCATTTATCAGTCAGCAATAAAAGACAAAAAATATGTAGGGTCGGATATTTGGGAATTTTTCAAGAATAAAGTGAATGATTACTGTGTAAAAGATGATCACAGAAATATTCTTTATATTCTTACAGACGGGTATATGTATCATAAAGACTCCAAGTTTTCGGAAGGTCAAAAGACATCTTATCTTACTCCTGAGCTGATAAAATCTTTAAATCTTAATTCTTCCGGTTTTAAATCTGCAATACAGGATAAAAACCTTGGCTTTGTGAAAGCTAATGAAAATCTTGAAGATCTGGAAGTGATTGTTTTGGGAATTAATCCTGTAAAAGGAAATCCTTTTGAAGCTGATGTCATCAAAGAATATTGGGAAAACTGGTTTAAAGAAATGAAAATAAAAAAATATCAGATCAAGTCAGCAGATTTACCTTCTAATCTGGAACCGGTAATTCTGAACTCTATGATGCCTTCAAAAAAATAAAAACACTCAATATATTTGGAAAAAAAGCGGAACATTCTGCTTTTTTTCTTTTTTACAGGTTCGTTTTCATTAATATTCTTTTCCCTATTTTTGTGTTATTGGTTACTGATATGAAAAAAATTGTTCTGATTGAAGATGAAACCAGCGTTGTTTCTTTTATAAAAAAAGGACTTCAGGAAAAAGGTTACGAAATTTCTGTGGCTTTCGACGGTCGCACCGGAGTAAATCTTGTGCAGGAAAACGATTTTGATCTTGTCATCTTAGATATCATGCTTCCGGAGATGAATGGTCTGGAAGTCTGCAAAGAAATCCGAAAAACCAACAAAAGCGTTCCTATTCTATTTCTTACGGCATTAGGAACTTCAGAAAATATTGTTTTGGGGCTTGAAAATGGTGGTGATGATTATCTGGTAAAGCCCTTTAAATTTATTGAACTTGTGGCAAGGATCAAATCACTTCTCAGAAGAAGCAGTTCAGGAAAAGTGGAAGAAATTCCGGAAGAAAGCACCGACAGTAAACATATTTATCAGTTTTCTGATCTTATCGTAAACGATTATACCAAAAAAGTAACCCGTGCAGGTGAAGAGGTTTCTCTTACCTCCACAGAATACAAACTCCTTATGTATTTTCTCAATAACCCGGAAAAAGTAATTTCAAGAGCAGAAATTTTAGATGCTGTATGGGGAGTAAACTATGAGCTGGGAACCAATGTGGTAGATGTATACGTAAATTATCTGCGGAAAAAAATTGATAATCAGGAAGATAAAAAACTCATACATACGGTAATAGGAATGGGGTATGTGCTGAAAAAACCTTAAAATATGTTTAATAGAGTAATTACCAATCAAACCAAAACGATGATTCTTCTGATGGCTGTTTTTACAACCGTCATTCTCATTTTTGGAGGTTTGGTTTACTTTTCTATCGTTAATTTTTCACATCAGAGGTTCTATGAGTTACTTAAAATCAGAACGACAACAATTGTTCAGATAGAGAAAAACAAAGATCTTCTGGATCTGCCGGAAAACTATGTACTCAACAGCAACAACGATGAGGAGCTGCCCATGGAAAGAGACTATGTTTTTGCAGTTCCTTCTGATTCCAACTTCACAGACATTTCCAATAAAATACATATTCCAAGCTCCTTTTTCAAAAATATTCTGAAAAAAGGTGAAGCCAACTTTAATGACTCGGAGTTTTATTACATCGGTCAGTCTTTTAAACACCGCAACAAAGATTATATTGCTATTGCTTCTGCTAAAAACCATTATGTAGTTCATTATCTTGGTTTTCTGAAACGTACATTAATTACGTGTATGATTCTCTCAATATTCTTCAGCATGATTTTTTCTTTTTATCTTTCTAAAACACTTTTTAAGCCTATCTTAAAAATTACAGGGAAGGTAAAAGAAATCAGCTCAGAAAATCTTCACTTAAGGCTGGAACCTCAACCGGGAAACAAAGAGCTTAACGAACTGGTAGAAACTTTCAACACCATGCTGACCAGAATAGAAACCTCCTTTGAAACACAAAATCATCTTATCGGAAATGTTTCTCATGAGCTGCGAACGCCCCTTACTTCCATTATGGGAGAAGCCGATGTTGCACTTTCCATCAACCGTACTGCCGAAGAATATAAAGAAACACTGGGTATCATATTAGATGAAGCCGAAAAATTAGATAAAAAAATAAAAGCGCTTCTTCTCATTGCACAGACGGGTTTTGACGGAAAAATTCAAAAAATAGATCGTGTAAGAATGGATCAGCTTCTATGGGATGTCATTGAAACATTAAGGAAAATAGATTCCAGAAATAACATTTACCTTGATATCAGCATGCTTCCGGATAATCCTAAAAAACTGAAAGTTCAGGGGAACGAGCAACTGCTTCATCTCGCAGTAGCCAACATCATCAGCAATGGCTGCAAATACTCTGATTTTCAAAAAGTAAAGGTCTCTTTAGGCGCTACAGATACCGACCTGTATATCATCGTAAAAGATATTGGAATCGGGATTCCTGAATCTGAAATGAACAAAATTTACGATCCTTTCTTCAGAGCTTCAAATACCCGAAACTATGAAGGTTACGGAATTGGTCTTCCGCTTGCCAGAAATATTGTAAGAATGCACAACGGCGAACTTCTGGTAAGTTCACAGGAAAACGAAGGAACTACAGTACAAATGCGATTTCCCACCATTTACGGGATTTTAAAAAAGGAAGAAAATTCTTAATTCAGTTCAATTTTTCACTTAGAATAAAATACGTTTTTTTAAAACTAACATCAATTCTAATCTCATTTTAATCTCTTTAATTACATTTTAATTTCTTTCCAAAGAGCTTTTAATTTGGCAGCGATAGTTTTGTAATATCAAAAATGTTACACTTCTAAATCTGAAAGATATGAGCACAACCATTTTAATAGCAACAGATTATTCTCTTGAATCATTAAATATTTTAAAAAAAGTACTTAAAGAAAAAAATAATGCTGAGCAGGATACGAAGTACAAAATTCTCATGGTATCTGGTTATGACATGGGAGATTCTATCAGAGATCTGCTATTCAATACAAAAGCTACCGTTTTCAACAAAATAAGAGCTAAAGAGTTTTGTGAAGCTTATGCTATTATTGCCAACAAATATTCTCATCTGGTAGATAAAATCGTATGCGACATTTTTACCGGAAGCATGCAAAGAGCCTTCAACAATTATGTGAAAGCGGAAAATATCACAGAAGCTTATTATTCTCCGTCATTGAAAGACATGAATACAAAAGGAAAGTTTGATCTGGCTCCTTATATCAGAAAATGCAAAGAGCTGCCTTCTTTCGAGCTGGTACTGGAAACTCCTAAAGTAATGCCTGAAAAAGGCAGGCTTGCGGAAGTTTTCGCAGAAGTTTAATACAAATTCACTTTTAAATTTAAAAAAAATGTTAAGGAATTATAGTAACAGCAGAACGTTGGGAGACAATATAAGACTGGGAACGCTGACCGCCTTTACGGCAGGAACTATAAATGTTGCCTCACTGCTTATTTTTCTGTCTTTTACATCCAATGTTACAGGACATTATGCTGTTTTTTCAGCAGAAATAAGCAAAGGAAACTGGACACAGGTAGCTGTAATAGGAGCATGGATTTTTCTTTTCTTCTTCGGAAGTTTTACTGCTAACTTTTCGGTCATTAATTTCAATAAAAAAAGTAAATATTTTGCCCACGCATTTCCGCTCGTTCTAGAAATTATCTGTCTCTTGACAGTAGGAATTTACGGACATCTTTACTATCAGAAAACCATAGAAGAAGCGCAGGTTATGGTAGCGCTTATGTTGTTTGCAACAGGTCTTCAGAATGGTTTAACGGCGAGTATCTCCAATTTTTTGGTAAAAACAACCCACCTTACCGGAACGACTACTGATCTGGGAGTTTTAGCGTCTATGTTTACCCAGAAAAGATACAGGAAAAATCCCGAGCTTAAGGCAAGAGCAAAACTGCTGGTCAGCATCATGATTTCTTATGTTTTGGGAGCCGTTTTCTCAGGTCTTACATATTATTATCTGGAATTCAGTGTGTTTTATGTAATCAGCACCTGTCTTGTTGTCGTAATTGGATATGATTTTTATAAAATTCATGTAAGACATTTCAATACGCAATACAGATATTCCAGAATATACAAAAAGCCTAATCCATTGGCCTTTCTGTACGATAAAATACATGGAAACGGCGAAAAAATTGAAAGAAAAAGGACAGAAAAATCTAAACTTGTTTTAGAAGAAAAAATGACGTAATGAATTTTTTAAACACAAGACAATCATAGTTTACTTAGTTTGGCTTCCATTATTGAAAAATGATGGGAGCTTTTTTTATTTTCTTTCACTGATGATAACTTAATTTGTAACTTCAAGTGCTTTTTTTTATCTCGCTGATTCTGTTGATAATCGGAAGTGCAAAAATACCACTTGTTTTAAGATAAAGCTCATAAAAAGCTTTTGCCTTTTCTAAAAAATCATTGTTATTGAGGACTTTTCCATTATAATAGAAAAGGTTTCCCAGCATTTCATAATAATCTTTATGGTCACGCTCTTGCCTTTCCTGAACGATCTCAATAATCTCTTCTTTCGATTTTGAAGAAAGCATTACAAAATCAAACTTGAAGATGTCTTTCATTAAAGAATCAAAATCAAGTTCTTTCTGCATTAAACTTTCTTCAGGCTTATCTAAAATCAGTTTTTCTAATGCTTGAGTTAACTGACGTATGAGTCTTAAGGTGAATTCTTTATCGGTAATCATTTTTTTATATTTATCATTTTATCAATATCTGAAACCAACCGATTAATTCTACAGATTTCTCAAAAATATTATTTCTCATAATTTAAGCAAAAAACAGATACGCTAACAAAATAGAAGTAATAATCCCGACCAAATCTGCCAAAAGCATGGCAACAACGGTATATCTGGTATTTTTAACAGCTACTGCACCAAAATAAACAGCAATTACATAAAATGTAGTATCTGAGCTTCCCTGTAAAACAGCCGCCAATTTTCCCTGAAAACTATCGGGTCCGAAAGTTGCCATCGTATCCATCATCATTCCGCGAGCTCCTGAACCTGATAAAGGTTTAATTAAAGCGGTTGGAAGTCCGTCCACAAATCTTGCATCTAAATTCACTGCGTTTACAGCCCACTTCATCCCGTCAATAATGACTTCAAATACTCCCGAAGTTCTCAAAAGAGAAATGGCAATCAACATTCCTACTAAATAAGGGATAATTTTCACACTCGTTGTAAATCCTTCTTTAGCACCATCTATAAAAGCATCAAACACATTTATTTTTTTATACAATGCTCCTAAAACAATGGAAATAAAGATAAATAGGATCAATCCGTTGCTCAGAACTTGGCTGAAAGTATCCAGATTTTCTTTGCTAAGACCCATTAGATAAACAACAAGAAGCCCGACAAGCAGAGAAATTCCGCCGACGTATGCTAAAAGTACAGGCTGTAACAGGTTTATTTTCTGGTAAATTGATACAATAATCATTGCTGCCAATGTCGCCGCAAAAGTGGCTATCATACAATAAAGAAATATATCTGTTGGGTTTTTTGACCCCGCAGAAGCTCTCAGCGCAATAATAGAAACAGGGATCAGGGTCATTCCTCCTGCATGCAGACAAAGAAACATGATCTGGGAATTGCTTGCGGTATCTTTATTCGGATTCAGAGTCTGTAAACTCTCCATTGCTTTGAGTCCGAAAGGAGTTGCGGCATTATCCAATCCCAAAAGATTGGCACTGAAATTCATCAGCATGTGTCCGAAAGCAGGATGATTTTTTGGAATCTCGGGAAATAATCGTGAGAAAAAAGGCTGAATTAATCTGCTTAATAAATTGATTCCACCCGCTTTTTCAGCAATAGCCATAAAGCCCATAAAAAGAGCCATAATTCCGATGAGTCCCAAACAAATTTTAACGGCAGTTTCAGAAGTTCCAATCACACCATCAGTTTGCTGAATGCGGTAAACCTGCACATTTTGTTTAAGAGAATCTGTTTTATAGTGAATCCTGTCGTGTACAAAATCATTGCTTTTGATGAGACCATCTTTTATAACAGGAGAAAACTCGTTCATATCTTGATTCGCAATTCGTACCGTATCTCCACCCTTTCCAACAACCATGTCATTGAAAATGGTCTTATACTGACCAGAAGAAATATATTTAACGCTTGCAACGGCAATTGCAATAATGATAAATGCCGACCAAATTCTGCTCAGAACCATTTTATTAAATTAATTTTAGAAAAGATAATAAATTAAAGTAAAACCTAAAAAACTTTTATTTTTTTGAACCATTAAGATGTAATAAGAATTTAAAAATATAAGCGAAACTCAGCTTAAAATAATATGTTCTTAATCGTTAAAATTAAAGTTACTTTTCATCCAAATACACCAAAAACCCTTCAAAATCATCGTCTAAATTTTTTAAGACTTTTGCATTCGCCGTTTTTTTCTGCAGTTCATCAATAAAAAAGTTTTTCTCAAAAAACTGGCGGTGAATTCCCGGTAAAAGCTCCATGAAATAATCCATCCCGACTTTATTGTTATGCAGATCCATTTTGGTTTCCAAAGGCTCATTCGGAAATAATTCTTCGTGAAGATCTGTAATTTTTTTGCAGAAATTAAACGCTTTTTCCGGCGATGACACTTTGCTGCAGTACATCATAATAAGGCAGCACCAAAAAGCATGTCTAAAGGCGTTTCCTCTTCCATTTTTAGAGGCGGTTTTAGGATACAGCTTCTGTGCAATGGAAAAAGCTTTTACTGTGGCATAAAAACTTAATACCGAAAATAGTGGATGTGGCAAAACAGCAGATAAAAGCCTGAGAATTTTCTTAAAACTCATGCTCCGTATCGTATTGAAAATAACTTTAAAAGTTCTCATAAGCCGTTGACAATTTGCCTATTGCAGACGGTAAATTTTCATTAAATAACCGATAAAGAAACTCAAACAAAAAATCTCTCCCAAACTGAGAGAGATCTGTTTTAGTTGGTTTCAACTTTATGCTTTTGCAGACAATAAATTTACGGTTTTGGATACCTTATCTTTTATTTCTGTTCTTTTAACGATGAAATCTACAAAACCTTTTTCCTGTAAGAATTCTGAGGTCTGGAAACCTTCCGGTAAATCTCTACCGATAGTTTCGCGGATTACTCTTGGTCCTGCAAAACCGATCAGCGCTTTTGGTTCTGCCATGATGATATCTGCAGTCATTGCGAAAGATGCAGTAATTCCTCCGAATGTAGGATCACAAAGATAAGCAATATACAAAAGTCCTGCCTCAGAAAGCTGTGCCAGTTTTGACTGTACTTTTGCGAGCTGCATCAAAGAATATGTTGCTTCCTGCATTCTTGCTCCACCAGATTGGCAGATGATCATATAAGGAAGTTTTTTCTCCAGACAGTAATCTATCGCTCTTCTGATCTTTTCGCCCATTACAGAACCCAAAGATCCTCCGATAAAGGCAAAATCCATACATGAAACAACCATTTTGGTTCCATTAACATCACCAACAGCATTTCTGATAGAATCTGTAAGTTTTGTCTTCGCTTTTACTTCCTTTAATCGGTCTGTATAAGATTTGGTATCTTTGAAATTAAGCATATCAACGCTTTCAACATTAGCGTCCAGCTCAGTGAATTTGCTTTCATCAAAAAGGATTTCAAAAAACTCTGCACTTCCGATTCTTACATGAAATCCGTCTTCAGGAGAAACATAGTTGTTTTTCTTCAGTTCCTCGTGTTCCACAACTTTTCCGGACGGAGTCTGATGCCAAAGACCTTTCGGCACATCTTTTTTCTCGTCTGTAGAAGTGGTAATATTTTGTGCTTTTCTTTTAAACCAGTCGAATGCCATATTGTTGATTTGAAATTATTGATTTGAAGTTTGAAATTCAGGCTTGCCAGTAAAACTTTAGTTTCCGACAATCTCAAATTTCAAACCTCAAATCTCAAATTAATTTATTTTAAAGTATTTACGTTATTTAAATCTTCAAATGCCTGTACCAATCTTTTAGAGAAAGTTTCTTCTCCTTTTCTGATCCAGACTCTAGGATCGTAGAATTTCTTGTTTGGTTTGTCATCTCCGTCAGGATTTCCGATCTGAGTTTTCAGATATTCGATATTCTCTGTCATATAATCTCTGATTCCTTCTGTATATGCAAACTGAAGATCAGTATCAATATTCATCTTAATTACTCCGTAATCAATCGCTTCTCTGATCTCTTCTAAAGTAGAACCTGAACCACCGTGGAATACAAAATTGATTGGTTTCTCCGCTGTTCCGAATTTCTCCTGTACAAACTTCTGAGAATTATCTAAAATTTTCGGTGTTAAAACTACGTTACCTGGCTTATAAACTCCGTGAACGTTTCCGAAAGCAGCTGCAATTGTAAAATTATCGGAAATAGCTTTCAGTTTTTCGTAGGTATATGCTACATCTTCAGGCTGAGTATATAATTTAGAATTGTCAACGTCAGAATTATCAACACCATCCTCTTCACCACCGGTTACCCCGATTTCCACTTCCAAAGTCATCTGCATTTTTGCCATTCTTTCGAAGTATTCTGCTGAAATTTCAAGATTTTCTTCTAATGATTCTTCAGAAAGATCAAGCATGTGAGAAGAATAAAGTGATTTTCCTGTTTGCTTGTAGAACTCTTCGTTAGCTTCCATCAAACCGTCAATCCAAGGCAACAATTTTTTTGCAGCGTGGTCCGTGTGAAGAATTACCGTTGCTCCGTAAGCTTCAGCCAAAGTATGAATGTGTTTAGCTCCCGCAATACCTCCCAAAATAGCAGATTTCTGCGCATCATTGCTCAATCCTTTTCCTGCATTGTAAGCAGCTCCTCCGTTGGAAAACTGAATAATGACAGGTGAATTTAATTTTGCAGCAGTTTCCATTACAGCGTTTACGTTGCTCGAACCGATTACGTTTACTGCAGGCAATGCAAATTTATTTTCTTTTGCATACTGGAAAATATCTGTAACTAACTGACCTGTGGCAACTCCTGCCGGGAAAATTCTGCTCATATTTTAGCTTTTATGTAAGATTTAAGTTTAGTTTGAAAAATTCTTGTAAAGATAATATTTTTTGATCAATAATTAATTTCTTTTGTCTCTACCCCACAGAAGCTTCTGGCGAATGGTTTCGTAGAAGCTGAGATTATCCGGCTGTACCAGCAGAATCTGAAAATCTGCCTTTCTGATAACAATTTCCTGATCCGTTTCAATGTGAATTAATCTTGAATCTAATGAAAGAGAATATTGTGGAACGCGGCTTTCAACTTTAAATTTAATTTCTACTTTATCATTTACCACCAAAGGTCTTACATTAAGATTGTGAGGCGCAATTGGCGTGATGACAAAATTTTCATTGTTGGGCGAAATGATAGGTCCTCCGCAGCTTAACGAATAAGCAGTAGATCCTGTAGGAGTGGAAACAATCACCCCATCACCCCAGAAAACATTCAGAAATTCGTTATTAATATAAGAATCTACCGTAACCATGGATGTTGTTTCTTTTCTGGAAATCGTAACATCGTTCAATGCATAAGGGAAAAAAGCGTCTGATCTTGGAGATACCACTTCAATCACGGAGCGGCGGCTGGTTTTTATATTTCCTTTCAGTATAGAATCTAATTCTTTGAAAGCCTCTTCTTTGGTAAAACTTGCCAGAAAACCTAATCTTCCGGTATTAACCCCAACAATCGGAATTTCAAGATCTTCAATAAAAGTCAGTGAGTTTACGATAGTGCCGTCTCCCCCGAAAGTGAAAAACAAATCTACTTTTTTCTCAATAAGATCCTGTTTGTGAGCAAAAGTTTCAAAAATCTTTGAAAACTGTAGCGCTTCTGCCATTTCATTATACAAAACAGATTTCACTCCCCTGCTTTCCAGTTCGGAAATAAATTTGCTTAAATATAAAAAAGTATCAAGATCTTTTTTCTGGGAATAAATGGCTGCCTTCATATTAGATTTCTATAAATTTCTGTAAAAAGCCAAACCGGTCTTTCAACAAATCTGTTTTTTCGTCAGAATAATATTTTTCTACAATTCTGTAATCGTACCTGTCAAATGTTGCATCAATGGAAGCCAGATTTTCATTACTCATTTTTACCGTAACCTGTACAACCTCATCAGACATCATGCTGATAAAGCCTCCGTAAAATTTTGAGTTATTGCTTTCAACAATATTGGCAATTTCTGTCATCGAATATTTTCTTGCAGGAATTTCTACGGTAATAATAGCTCCTGTCTCTGAAAAAAGAGGATATCTCGATAGTGTCTGAAAAACATCATCACAGGTTATATATCCTAAATATTTTTCAGATTTGTTGATCACAGGGATAACATTCGCATTGAAAGTATAAAAAAGACGGATACTGTCTAAAATATTGTTGTCTTCCAGAATGGCAAAGCGCTCAATCTGATGTTCCAGATTTTTGAGCAGACCCTCTTCTTCGTATAGGAAGTCTCTGGCAATCGCACCATAAAAATGATGAGATTTTTTGATGAAAATATGTGTATATCCAAATGCTTCTATTGTTTCTTTTGCCGATTCTATAGAGTCAGTAAGGTGAAAACACGGAAAATCTTTTGAGATATAGTCCTTGATAAACATTGTGCTAATTTATAAAAAATTCAACGAAACCGTTTCCTAATAATAAAGTTTTTTTTCGGCATTTTAAAATTTTCAGATAAAAAATTTGTCGGATTACAAAAAAAGTGTACCTTTGTCGCCTTTCATTTTTACTTTTTATTAGATTTATTTCAAACTGCACTGTCTTTCAGACAGAAGCAGTTTTTTTATTTTAGAGCTTTTGCAAATTCCCACATCACAATTCCACCGCAAACACTTACATTTAAAGAGTGCTTGGTTCCCAGTTGCGGAATTTCAAGAAAGGCATCAATATTCTCCAGAGCCTCATCACTTATTCCGTCAACTTCATTTCCTAAAATAACCGCATATTTTTTAGACTGATCAATCACAAAATCTGAAATCATTTTACTGTCTGAGGTCTGCTCAATCCCGAGAATCTCAAAACCGCTGCTTTTCAGATCATTAATTGCTGTATTAATATCATTTTCATAACTCCAGTCAACACTTTCTGTAGCTCCTAAAGCTGCTTTGTGAATTTCACGGTGCGGCGGCTGTGGTGTAATCCCGCAAAGTACAATCTTCTCAACCAGAAATGCATCTGCCGTCCTGAAAGCTGCTCCTACATTGTGCATGCTTCTCACATTATCTAAAACAACCACTAAAGGAATCTTTTCTGTCTTTTTAAATGTATCTACATCTATTCTGTTGAGTTCCTCAAGTTTTAATTTATGTACCAAAATAATTGATTTATTTCTTGTTACTATTTACGAATTTTTCTTTGAAAATGGATTTAAAACTTTAATGTTGATAAGCTAAGCAGCTTTGCATTTATTTATTTCCACCCATAATCTGATGCACATTCCTTTCAATATTCTGAGCAATAGCTTCCATAGGAATATCATTTTCATCATTATTAAAAGGGTCTTCTATTTCTTCAGCAATCAATTCCAGACTCATCAGAACATAATATACAAAAACCGTAAGCGGAATCATAAAATATCCGAGATTGATAACATATGCTACAGGCAATGCCAAAACGTACAGGATGATAAACTTTTTGATGAATGATGAATAAGAATAAGGAATCGGTGTATTTTTAATTCTCTCACAACCTCCGCAGACATCCAGAAAACCGGAAAGCTGAGTATCCAGAAACAGCATTTCAGTATCCGAAATTTTTCCTTCTTTTTTAAGTTGATACAATTTGCGGGAAAGAAGCGCTATTAAATCCGACGGTCCGTGGTTCGTCAATGACTTTTCAATTTCAGAATAATCTTCGTCTAACGCCAGTCTGGTAGATTCTTTAGAAAGATGTTTTGCAAGAAAGTGAGGGAAATATTTCACATATCTGGCAATCTGATGTGCAGACTGTCGGTCATCCATAAGAATTGTATTAATTTTTATGGCAAAATTGCGGGAATCATTCACAAGTTTTCCCCAAAGCTTCCTGCCTTCCCACCACCTGTCATAAGCTGTATTGGTTCTGAAAACCAGAAGTAATGACAGAACAAATCCCAGTAAAGAATGAATCATTCCTACATTGCTGACTTTTGACTTCGATGTTAAGTGAAAATATTCTATCTCAAGGTATTGTATCCCATAAGAGTACAGAGCCATCAAAATCATGGTAGGGAAAAGAATCTTTAAAGTATCACTTTTGTGTAAGCTAAGAAGAATTGTCAGAAAATGCTTCGTATTATATACTCTCATAGAATTATAGTCTCCTGCAAAGATAATTGATAAAATTTTTCCTGTGTAATTTGTTTCGGATTTAAAATTCTTTGCTATTACAAACCCGCTTTTTCAAACAGATCAAGAATCTTAGGCTCTTCTGTTTCCCAGCAAAAAAAATCTGCTGTTTTTTCCAGTTCAGTCCGGTAGCTTCTCCTGCCTTTATTTAAAACTTTTTTTACAGCCTCTGCAATGGATTCCGGTTGATGATTATGAATAATTTCGCCCACATCAAACTGATTTTTGATATTTTCCATTTCCGGAAAAGGAGCAAGAATCAAAGGAACTCTTGCCTGAATACAATCTAAAACTTTATTGGGTAAAGAATAATAATAACTTTCGCCGCCGTTTTCTTCAATACTCATTCCGCAGTCTGCCAATAAGGTTTCTTTTCGCAAATCCTCCGGCAATAGCTTTCCTAAAAACTGAACTTTATCCTGAAGATTTTCCTGAATCACCAATGCTTCATACTCTTTTTTCATTGGTCCGTCACCGGCAATTTTAAAAATAACATTTTCAAGATGATGCATTGCCAAAATGGCTTTATCTATTCCACGAAACGGATTAATAGCACCCTGATACAACAATATTTTTGGCTGATTATCCGGAATCTCCATATTAAACTCTATTTTTCTCGGCGAATTCTGAACAATAACCGGCTGAACTTTATACTGATCCTGAAACCATTTCCCATAGCTTCCGCTTGCCGTCATGATAAATTTTAATTCCGGAACAATTTTATCCTGAAGATACCGCCACAGTTTTTGAGACATTTTGCCCTGAATGGCAGGCATTTCGGAAAAAATTTCATGACTGTCAAAAACCAGAGGAATATTAAACTTTTTAGAGATTAAATAATTCGGAAACAGTGCATCCAGATCATTGGCGAGGAGAATCGTATTTTGATCCGCTTTAGTTTTCAGACGTTGATACAATTTCCAGTTAAATTCAAAATAAGCCGTTTTTAAACTTTTTGAGATAAGGGAAATCCTTGAAAAAGGATAAGCACGGTGCATTTTAGTGTTTCCGCCCCAATCATTTCCGATGAGCTCAATATCATAGCCGTTTTCGTATAACGTCCTGCAGACTTTTTCTATTCTCTGATCCGTATAAAGGTTACTGAATGCAGAAACAAGAACTTTTTTAGGAGCCATTATTTCTTTTTTGCAGTCAGCAGGTGGTAAATTTGTACAAAGCAAATAATTCCGTTTGGAATTATAACCGGCCAAAGCATTCCACTGAACACGCCATAAACCACGAAACAAATGCAGCCGATAAGATTAACAATTCTTATTTTGGTTAAATCTTTAAGAATGAAACTTAAAACAATAAAAAAAGAAGCGGCATAACCGATATAAGTAGCAATTTCGGGATTCATGAGGAAAATTTGAGGACAACAAACTTAATCATTTTCAGGAAGATAAAAAACTTTTTTCTGCCATAAAGTCATTAATTGCTTTTTGGTAAAATATTTGTAATTTAGATAACGAATACAAAGCAACGTTGCTTTTATTCTAATGAGATAAATTATGGATTATAAGTTTTCACAAGGTTTGAGCCAGGTGTTCAAGCAAAGCAAAAATGAAGCTCGAAGGCTGAAAAGTGAATTTCTTAATACAGAACATCTACTTTTAGGTATTATAAAAACAGAAAACTCTGCAAAAGAAATCCTTCAGAACCTTAATGCGGATTTAACACAAATCAGAAGAAAAATTGAAACTTTAAATACAGCAAGTTTAAATCCTATTTCTGAAGAGGTTACCAATATTTCTTTCACTAAAATGGCAGATCATGCCGTAAAACGTGCTGAGCTGGAATGCAGACAGTATAAAACAAATGAAATTAATACCGTTCATTTGCTTTTGGGCATTCTATATAAATATGAAGATCCTACTTCTAATATTTTAGGAGCTTATGATGTTGACTACGAAGGAGTTTCAAGAGAATATCAGACTATGCTGAAAAACTCAGGTCAGTCACCTCAAAATTCTGCTTATGACGACGATGATGACAGAGAAGATTTTGAGCAGATGAGAAAGCCTACAGGAAATTTGGGTTCTGCTAAAAGCAAAACTCCTACGCTGGATAATTTTGGAAGAGATCTCACCTCTTTGGCAAGAGACGGTAAACTAGATCCTGTGATCGGTCGTGAAAAAGAAATTGAAAGAGTTTCTCAGATTTTATCACGAAGAAAGAAAAACAATCCTTTGCTGATTGGTGAACCCGGAGTTGGTAAGTCTGCCATCGCAGAAGGTCTTGCATTAAGAATTCAGCAGAAAAAAGTTTCAAGAGTTCTTTTCGGCAAAAGAGTGATTACACTTGATCTTGCAAGTCTGGTTGCAGGAACAAAATATCGTGGTCAGTTTGAAGAAAGAATGAAAGCCATCATGACGGAGCTTGAAAAAAACCGTGATGTAATTTTATTCATAGATGAGCTGCACACTATTGTAGGAGCAGGAAGTTCCACCGGAAGTTTAGATGCTTCCAATATGTTCAAGCCTGCTTTAGCTAGAGGAGAAATTCAATGCATTGGAGCAACTACTCTTGATGAATACCGCCAGTATATTGAAAAAGACGGCGCTCTGGAAAGAAGATTCCAAAAGGTAATGGTAGAACCAACTTCTATTGAAGAAACCATTCAGATTCTGAATCAGATTAAAGATAAATATGAAGAGCATCACAATGTAGTGTATACTCCGGAAGCGATTGCGGCGTGTGTAAACCTTACCTCAAGATACATTACAGATCGTTTCTTACCAGATAAAGCGATTGATGCAATGGACGAAGCTGGATCAAGGGTTTATATCAAAAACATGAAGGTTCCGACTGCGATTATTGATTTTGAAAAGAAAATTGAAGAAATTAAGGAATTGAAGCAAAAAGCCGTTAAAGCCCAGGATTATCTGGAAGCCCGAAAGCTGAAGGATGAAGAAGAGCGTTTACAAATGGAGCTGAATTCTGCGCAAGATCAGTGGGACAAAGATGTTAAGGAAAAGAAAGAGACCGTTTCAGAAGAAAATGTTGCAGAAGTAGTGTCTATGATGAGCGGTGTTCCGGTGACCAAAGTTGGTAAAAATGAGCTTGATAAATTAGCTCAGATGGATGAGAAACTCAACGGAAAAGTAATCGGACAGGAAGATGCTGTGAAAAAAGTGGTAAAAGCCATCCAGAGAAACAGAGCCGGACTGAAAGATCCTAACAGACCCATTGGAACATTTATTTTCTTAGGAACTACCGGTGTTGGTAAAACCGAGCTTGGTAAAGTAATGGCAAGAGAACTCTTTGATTCTGACGAAGCTTTGATCAGAATTGATATGAGTGAATACATGGAAAAATTTGCCGTTTCAAGATTGGTGGGTGCGCCTCCGGGATACGTTGGGTATGAAGAAGGCGGACAATTGACTGAAGCTGTAAGAAGAAAGCCTTATGCGGTAGTTCTTTTGGACGAAATTGAAAAAGCGCATCCTGATGTATTCAATATTTTACTTCAGATTTTGGATGAAGGTCATGTTACCGACAGTTTAGGAAGAAAAATTGATTTCAGAAATACCATTATTATTCTGACATCCAACATCGGAACAAGAGATATTAAAGATTTTGGTGATGGCGTAGGCTTCGGAACCAATGCGAAAAAATCTAATTCGGATTCCAGAGCAAGAAGCACTATTGAAAACGCTCTTAAGAAAGCATTTGCTCCAGAATTCCTTAACAGAATTGATGACATCATCATTTTCAACTCTCTTGAAAAAGATGATATCAAGAAAATTATTGATATTGAACTCAACAAACTGTACGGAAGACTTGAAAAACTTAACTATAAAGTTGAGTTGACTGATGCAGCGAAAGATTTCATTTCAGAAAAAGGATGGGATAAAGATTTCGGAGCAAGACCACTGAAAAGAGCTATTCAGAAATACATTGAAGATTTATTGGCAGAAATGCTCGTAAACAAACAATTAACTGAAGGCGAAACGGTTGTTTTGGATTTGAATGAAGCTAAAGACGGCTTAGAAGGTAAAACTTCAAAACCTAAAAAATCATCTGCTGAAAAGTCACAGTCTTAATTAAATAATTAAACTATAAAAAAGAAAGCATCGGGAATCTCTCGATGCTTTTTTGATTATAAAAATTAAAGGTAATTAACTAAAGACCCACTACAAATCCCACCGTTGGAATCAATCCTCCAGAGAAAACACTTCTGTTTTTATCATAAAGTACATTGTACATAACGCCAAGCTGCAGAAAAGAATTATTTCCAATCTGCTGCATATATCCTCCGCTTAAGTACAAAGCTGTTTCCTGCTGATTATTTTTAAAATCATAAAACTTATCCTCATAATTCACAAAAAAATGCTGCAGATTTCCGCTTATAAAAAATGATCTTCCAAAATAATAATTGGCAAAAGGACCAAAACCAAACATAGAAGATTTGTAAAAATCTGAAGTCTGCCAGGAAATATTTCCCATGAAACCAACTTCAAAATCGTTGGTAAGCTTATACCCCACTCTGGGCGCAAACTGAAGGTTGAAGTAAGAATTGCTTCCAAAACCCACGCCTAAACCTCCTCCAAATGTCCAGTCTGAGGATTTTTCGTTTTGATAATTATTTTCTACCTGTGCGTTCAAGGCAATAGCAGAAAAAAGAAAAACTGATAATACTGTTTTTTTTCATCATAATTAATTTATCAATTATTCAAATTTAAAGCATTTATTTTACAATTAAGATCTTGTTGAATAAAGTCGTAATTTTGCCCCGTCAAACTAAGGACTCCCGTTAAGAGTTTCGTAAAATTGAAATAACATGAAAGTAGTAGTAGGATTATCCGGAGGTGTGGATTCCAGTGTTACAGCGTATCTGCTGCAACAGCAAGGTCATGAAGTGGTGGCTTTGTTTATGAGAAACTGGAACGATGCTTCGGTAACGCTGGAAGATGAATGTCCGTGGATCGAGGACAGCAATGATGCCTTAATGGTGGCTCAAAAACTTGGAATTCCGTTTCAGGTAATTGATATGAGTGATCTTTACAAGGAAAGAATCGTAGATTATATGTTCGACGAATATCAGAAAGGAAGAACTCCGAATCCTGATGTTCTGTGCAACAGAGAAGTAAAGTTCGATGTTTTTATGAAAACGGCAATGTCTCTGGGCGCAGATAAAGTCGCAACCGGACATTACGCAAGAGTCGATTCAACCATTGATGAAAACGGAAAGGAAATTTTCCATCTTCTTGCCGGGAAAGATAACAATAAAGATCAGTCCTACTTCTTATGTCAGCTAAGTCAGGATCAGTTGTCCAAAGCATTATTTCCGATTGGAGAACTTACAAAGCCTCAGGTTCGGGAAATCGCTAAAGAAATCGGTTTGGTAACGGCAGACAAAAAAGATTCTCAGGGATTATGTTTCATCGGAAAAGTAAGTTTACCGCAGTTTTTACAGCAGCAATTGGTTCCGAAAGAAGGTGAAATTGTAGAAATTTTCAAAGATTCTTCCCTTTTTGCTGAAGAAATGCCCGAATTTTCATCAAAACAGGAAGAATTGGAATACCTCAGCCGAAAAATCAATTATAAAAAAACAGACGGTAAAGTCATCGGAAAACATCAGGGAGCTCAGTTTTTCACGATCGGACAAAGTAAAGGACTTGGAATCGGCGGACATAAAGAAAGCTGTTTTATTATCTCCAGAGACATGGAAAACAATATACTTTTCGTAGGAGAAGGTCATCAGTTTCCGGGATTGCTTAAAAGAGCTTTAAAAATTGATAACTCTGAACTGCACTGGGTTCGTGAAGATTTAAGGTTAAAAAACGGAGAATCAATGGAAGTAATGGCAAGATTCAGATACCGACAGCCATTGCAAAAAGCAACTTTATATCAGTTTGAAGAAGGATTCTATATAGAATTTGAAGAACCGCAGTCAGCGATTGCAGAAGGGCAGTTTGCTTCGTGGTACATCGGTGAAGAGCTGATCGGAAGCGGTGTAATTTCTTAAAAGAATTTTATCTGAATAATAATCCCGAAGCATTTTTGTTTTGGGTTTTTGTTTTTTCTATATTATCTTTCATCTCAAATCAACTTACCAACCAGTCTTTAAAATCTTTCACGCGGTCGCGGCTTACAGTAATTTCTTCCTGTGGCTGAAATTCTAATTCAACCTTATAATTGGGCGAGGTGTGAATATTTTTAATATAATCTGAATTGATGATAAACTGCCGGTTTACGCGAAAGAAATTCTTTTCATCCAGCACCTCTTCCAGTTCATCCAGTGTGAAATCCGAAGGATACATTCTTTCCTGAGTCTGCAGATAAACAATTTTATTTTCGCTGAAAAAACAGCTTACTTCATCCGTCTGAACAATTTTAAGGTTATAGCCTATTTTCACCAGAATTCTGGAAAGTATTGTTTTTTCTTTTTTTATGAGTTGTTTGATATCCTGAGAATTAACCGCCTGATCTGATGGAATGAATGACTTAAACTTTTCCACAGCTCCTGCAAGATCTTCTTCCATTATCGGCTTCAGAAGATAATCTATACTGTTGAGTTTAAAGGCTTTTAAGGTATACTGGTCGAAAGCTGTTGTATAAATAATGAACGCTCTGGTTGAAATTTTATCAAAAATATCAAACGAAAGACCGTCGCCCAAAACAATATCCGAAAAAATAAGCTTCGGATGCTCATTTGCAGCAAACCATTCTACAGCAGCTTCCACAGAATCAAGATTGGCAACTATCTCTAAATCAGGAAATAAGCCTAACATTCTTTCAAGCTTTCTTGCAGCCGGTTTTTCATCTTCAATTATGACAGTTTTGATCATTCTGAGGTATAATTTTAATGTTGAATCTGATGCTAAAATTAAATAAATATTTCGTATAAAAAGCTACTGCTTTCTCAGATTATTCATTTCATTTTTAATAACATTCTGCTCCCATTCAGAATTCAGAATGAATAATTTTAAGGCTTTTACCAAGAGGATAATTGCCCAAACTATCAGAATTATTGATCCATGAAAGGTATAATCGGTGGTCATCCATTTAATAAAATTTCTTCCTAAAATAATTACTGCCACAATACCAAACCATATACAGTTTGTATAGAATGACTTAAGGTCTTTTACTCTTTGCTGGGTTATTGTATGATTCATGATAAAAATTATTAATGATGATTAATTAAAGTGATTTTGATTTACTTTTTTCCTGTTCGATCAGTTGGTTTATTTTTCTTTCTTCCCATTCTTTTCCGATTCCAAAAGTGTTTAAACCATGAATGGTTAGACCCAATCCCCATCCTAACATTGGCCAGTAAAACCACAAATGTTCCGGTGATGTAAGCAGATTGATGATAAGTAAAAAAGGAATGACCAAACAATATGAGATCAAATTTCCATAAAAACTTTTTAAATCTTTTACTCTCTTTGCCGCTTTTTCGTACGCTAAATTTTCTTTGTTGAATGATAAATTTTCCATGATGTTTTGTTTTACAATTAATTTGCTTGTTTTTGTTGAGACAAATGTATGTCAGAAAAGCATTCTCAATCAACTTTATGTTACTGAATGGTAGAAAAACAGAACTGAATGGAAGTAATATCGAAATATATAAACAAAATCCCTCGTAAAATTGCGGTGGGTTTATTTTTATCCGCTCAAAGTCACAGACTTTGCGCAGCGGGTGAATTTTTGATTAAGGTTAAAAAAGAAAATCAGATTACAGATTTCATCTATGCAACACATCCGTTTGATGTTGTAGGCTGGGATGGATACTTTTATCCGTATAAGTTCAATATTAAAAATTTTGAACCGATAACAGGAAGAATTCATCAGCCGCCTCCGGTACATCAGAATTTTGAAGGACACAATTATGTAGTTTGTTCGTTCTGTGCAAGAATGTACGATTATCATCCGCAGGCAATTCCTGCGCCTTATAATCACTCAAATATTGATTCTGATGAGGTTTTGTTTTATACCGAGGGTGAT